>ENA-OPUE01000284-OPUE01000284.1-human-gut-metagenome-genome-assembly--contig:-NODE-284-length-45308-cov-7.047489_pt1 | contig 45308 bp, 34 predicted proteins | sample MGYA00241466_ERZ501924 | MGnify/ENA primary metagenome ERZ501924 (study PRJEB25962, sample SAMEA2042223) | human gut metagenome | biome: human gut; feature: human-associated habitat; material: faeces...
AAGCGGTTTCTTACTTATTATTTGATTTGCGGAATTGGTGCCGGTCTGATTCAGGAGCTGGTGCAATATCTGGAATACGCCTTTACCTTGTCCAATTATGACAGCGTCAATCTGGGAATTGCCGGAGGAATTATTCCGATGGAAGAATACCTGAATATGATGACGACGGTGGGAGCTTCAGGAGCCGTTTACGGTATTCTGCTGGCGTTCGGAATGTTGTTCCCCAACAGCCAGATGTTTATTTTCCCGCTTCCGTTCCCGATCAAGGCGAAGTATTTTGTGATCGGTTATGCTGTACTGGAGTTGTTCCTGGGACTGGGCGGAGGTGACGGAGTAGCTCACTTTGCTCATCTGGGCGGTATGCTCTTTGGACTGATCCTGATTATCTATTGGAGGAAAAAGAATGGCAATCAACAGTTTTATAGCTAATCTGAAAGAAAATTTCCGTCGGGGAGACATTGTCACGCAGTTGCTGTACATCAATGTCGGAATGTTTATCCTGACTGCACTGACGGGCATTGTACTGATACTTTTCCGTCTGCCGCCTGTTCCCTGGCTGAACTGGCTGGAACTGCCGGCATGGATTGAGGCATTTATCCGCCAGCCCTGGTCGCTGCTGACCTATATGTTCATGCATGCAGGTGTATTTCATCTCCTGTTCAACATGTTGTGGCTGTACTGGTTCGGCCGTTTGTTCCTGAATTTCTTTTCGGCCCGTCATCTGCGGGGACTGTATATTCTGGGCGGATTGTGCGGCGGACTGCTGTATATTCTGGCATATAATGTATTTCCTTATTTCTCGGATGCCGTATATTCTTCCTACCTGCTAGGTGCATCGGCTTCGGTGCTGGCCATAGTTGTGGCGACGGCTGTCCGTGAACCTGAATATACGGTACAGTTTATGTTTATTGGTACCGTTCGTTTGAAGTATGTGGCTTTGTTTATGGTAGCCCTTGATCTGCTTTTCATGACCTCTGAAAACGCCGGCGGACATATTGCGCATCTGGGAGGCGCACTGGCCGGATGGTGGTTTGCTTCCGGTCTGAGCTGCGGACACGATGTAACGAAGTGGATCAATGCCGTATTCGATTTTCTGGGCGGGAAATGGAAACCGGCTCCCCGGAAACCGAAAATGAACGTACATTACAGTGACAAGCAAAAAGATTATGATTATAATACCCGTAAGAAGCAGCGTTCGGACGAGATAGACCGCATTCTGGATAAGTTGCGCAAATCGGGATATGGCAGTCTGACTGAAGAAGAGAAGAAAAGTCTGTTTGATGCCAGCAAAAAATAATTCAATTCAATGAAAATATTGGGACATGCAGTGCGAGGACTTGCACTGACGGGAAATCTGGTCGTAGCGGCCGGGTTTCTTCTTTGTGGTTACAGTTCATATATCCAGCCTGTTACCCATCCGATATGGGCTTGTCTGGGATTGGGATTTCCTTTTTTTCTGCTGTTGAATCTCTTTTTCCTTTTTTTCTGGCTGGTGTGCCGCCGCAAGTTTGTGTGGCTTCCGATACTGGTTTTTGTTGTGGGGTGGGGACCGGTTCGTGCGTATATTCCTTTCAACCGTTCTCAGGATCCTCAGGGAGGAACCCTGGTGAAGCTGCTTACCTATAATGTAATGAATACGAACTTATCCCGTCCGGAAGAAGGAGCAGAGGAGGGGAACATCGTGACATATCTGGAGCAGTCGGAAGCTGATATTATCTGTCTGCAGGAAATCACCTCTTCGGAAAAGCAGCTCCGTAAGGCTTTTCCGATGTATCCGTATGTACGGCGGATCGGTTTTGCTACGGCCAACGGTGTGGCTTGTCTGTCAAAATATCCCATTCTGTCAGCAAAGAGAATAGAATATGCCAGTGCATTTAACGGAAGTGCCCTGTTCCGTCTGAAAATAGGAAAAGATACGGTGACACTGATCAACAATCATCTGGAGTCGAACAAGCTGGATGCCGGAGACAAGGCCTTGTACAAGGAACTGCTGAAGTCGCCCGATGAGGAAAAGGTGAAGACGGGCGGAAAGTATCTGTGGCACAAACTGGCAGATGCCGTTGCAATTCGTGCCGCTCAGGCTGATTCGGTGGCAAAGGTCATTGCAGAGTACGGTTATGACCGCATGCTGGTGTGTGGAGACTTCAATGATTCTCCCTTGTCGTATGCCCGCCGGGTGATTGCCAGGGGATTGCAGGATGCCTACGTGGAAAGGGGAAACGGTCCGGGATTTTCCTATAATCAGAATCTGCTTTATTTCCGGATTGACCATATCCTGGCCGGAACAGATTTCCGGATTCTGCACTGTGAGGTGGATCGTTCCATCCGTACGTCCGACCATTATCCGGTGTGGTGTCTGTTAGAGAAGAAAGAATAAACATTATATCTATTTTAATATGAAACATTTAGCAATTGCATTAGCCATGAGTTGTATAACCTTTGGGTGCAGTCAGAAGGCAGAAAATGCCTCCAATCCTTTTTTGACGGAGTTCCAGACTCCTTATGGTACTCCTGATTTCAACCGGATCAAGCCGGAACATTATGAACCAGCCTTCCTGCAAGGTATGGAACAGCAGAATAAGGAAATCAAGGCCATCGTGGAAAATCCGGAAGCTCCGACTTTTGAGAATACCATTGTTGCCTTGGATAACAGCGGGGAAATCCTGAACCGGGTAAGCGGTGTTTTCTTTGCCCTGGCAGAAGCCGATACGAATGATGAACTGATGGCACTGGAAGCAAAGATTGCTCCGATGTTGTCAGAACACAGTGACAATATTTACCTGAATGCAGATCTGTACAAGCGTGTTGCTGCGCTGCACGATCAGGAAGAAGCAGGAACCTTGAAGCTGACTACGGAACAACATTACCTGCTGGACAAATATTATAAAGGTTTCATCCGTTCCGGAGCCGGACTGGATGCTGCCAAGCAGGAACGTCTGCGTGCCATCAATAAAGAATTGTCTACCCTGACCATTGAATTTGGCAATCACGTACTGGCTGAAAACAATGCCTACAAACTGATTGTCGACAAGAAGGAAGACCTGGCCGGTCTGCCGGAATCTGCCATTGCCATTGCTGCCGATGAAGCTAAGGCTGAAGGTCTGGAAGGCAAATGGGTGTTCACTCTTCAGGAATCAAGCCGTCTGCCTGTTTTGCAATATGCGCAGAACCGTGAGATGCGTAAGAATATCTATCAGGCTTATACCAGCATGGGCAATCATGGAGATGCCAATGATAACAAGGAAATCCTGAAACGGATTCTGACCTTGCGTCTGGAGAAGGCCCAGCTGATGGGATATACGAACTATGCAGAATATGTGTTGGCTGACAATATGGCCAAGACTCCGCAGAATGTAATGGACTTCTTGCATAACTTGTGGGGATATTCTATCGAGAATGCAAAGAAAGAGGCTGCCGAACTGCAACAGATCATGGATCGTGAAGGCAAAGGTGAAAAGCTTGAAGCATGGGACTGGTGGTATTATGCAGAAAAACTGCGTAAGGAAAAGTATGATCTGAATGAAGATGAAATCCGTCCTTACTTCAGTGAAGAGGATGTCCGTAACGGATTGTTCTATGTCGTAAATAAGCTGTATGGCATTACACTGACGGCAGTAGACTCTATTTCTGTATATAATAAGGATGTGAAAACCTATCTGGTGAATGATGCCGACGGATCGTTCCTGGGTATCTTCTACAGTGATTATATGCCGCGTGCAAGCAAGCGAAGCGGAGCCTGGATGAGTAATTTCCGCGAACAATGGCAGGGAGTCCGCCCGTTGATTTATAATGTGGCCAGCTTTACCAAGCCTAGTGGAGATATCCCTTCATTGCTGACTATTGATGAAGCCCGTACGATGTTCCATGAGTTTGGACATGCACTGCACGGAATGTTAAGCCAGTGTACTTATAAAGGTGTTTCTGGAACATCAGTTGCACAGGACTTTGTGGAACTTCCTTCTCAGATTATGGAGCATTGGGCCATCGAACCGGAAGTAATGAAAGTGTATGCCAAGCATTATAAGACCCGTGAGGTGTTGCCGGATTCTCTGATTGCCAAGATTGAGAACCAGGCTTTGTTTAATCAGGGCTTTATGACAACAGAGCTGCTGGCTGCGGCCTTGCTGGATATGGAATTCCATACACTGACTTCTACAGATAATCTGGATGTTGTAGCTTATGAGAAACAGGTGATGGACCGCCTCGGACTGATCCCGCAGATTGCACCCCGTTACCGGGCTACTTATTTCAATCACATCATGGGTGGTTATGAAGCCGGATATTACAGCTATCTGTGGGCTGAACGTCTGGATGCAGATGCTTTTGAAGCATTCAAGGAACACGGAATCTTTGATCCGGCAACTGCAACGGCTTTCCGCAAGAACATTCTTGAAAAGGGTGGTTCGGATGATCCGATGAAACTCTATCATACATTCCGCGGTGCAGACCCGAGTCTGGAGCCTTTGCTGAAAAACAGAGGACTAAAGTAAGGGATAAATAGGCTTTTTTATCCTCTATACCTTAAATATTTACAAACCTTTCCGCGTATAAGTGAAAAAAAAACTATATTTGCAACCTTGAATAAACGTATATAATTAAAAAAAGTAAATATAATAATTAAAGTAACATGCAAAACAAAGGATTCGTAAAAGTTTTTGCGGTATTACTGACCCTTGCCTGTGCTTTTTACCTTTCATTCTCATTCGTGACGCGTTATCAGATGAACAAGGCGGCCGAAGATCCGAGAGGTGCTGCACATTATCTGGATTCCATGCAGAATCAGAAGGTTTGGCTGGGAGTTTACACGCTGAAACAATGTCGTGAAATGGAGATTGGTCTGGGTCTTGACCTGAAAGGTGGTATGAACGTGATTCTGGAAGTGTCTGTACCCGATGTGGTTAAAACACTTGCGGATAACAAACCCGATGAAGCTTTCAACAAAGCCGTAGCTGAGGCGGCCAAACAGCAGGTGACTAGCCAGGACGATTTCATTGCCTTATTTATCAGAGAGTATAAGAAACTGGCTCCGGAAGGAAAGCTGGCAGAACTGTTCGCTACTCAACAGCTGAAGGACAAAGTGACTACCCGTAGTACAGATGCGGAAGTAGAAGCTGTGTTGCGTGAAGAAGTGAAAGCTGCCGTTGAAAACTCATATAATGTATTGCGTACCCGTATCGACCGTTTCGGTGTAGCTCAGCCGAACATCCAGACTCTGGAAGGACGCATGGGACGTATCATGGTGGAATTGCCGGGTATTAAGGAACCTGAACGTGTGAGAAAGCTGTTGCAGGGATCTGCTAACCTGGAATTCTGGGAAACTTATGAAGCAAAGGATATCACTCCGGTTCTGGCTTCTGCTGACAGCCGTGCACGTGCTATTCTTGCCAGCGAAACTGTTTCTTCTGACTCTGTTGCAGTGAAAGAAGAAGCTGCTGTTTCTGCTAAAGACAGTCTGGCTGCAGCCTTGAAGGGTGAAGCTCCGGCTGAAGCAGGAGAACAAAACCGTAAGAACTATCCTCTGCTGTCTGTTCTGCAATTGAATCAGAGTGGTGTAGGAGCAATTGTCGGTTATGCTGATTACAAAGATACGGCTGATATCAATCGTATCCTGAATATGAAGGAAGTAAAAGAAGTTTTGCCTCGTGATCTGAAACTGATGTGGGGTGTAAGAGCTTCTGATATGGATAAGACCGGACGTATTTTCGAATTGTATGCAATCAAATCTACCCAGCGCAACGGACGTGCGCCGCTGGAAGGTGATGTGATTACAGATGCACGTGACTCATACGACCAGTACAACAGACCTTGCGTAACGATGGCTATGAATACAGAAGGTGCTCGTCGCTGGGCACAGCTGACCAAGCAGAACACTGGCCGTGAAATCGCTATCGTTCTGGATGGATATGTATACAGTGCTCCGCGTTCTAACGGTGAAATTGCCGGAGGTAATTCTGAAATTACAGGTAGTTTCACTCCTGAACAGACAAAAGACTTGGCCAATGTGTTGAAATCTGGTAAGATGCCTGCACCTGCACGTATCGTACAGGAAGATATCGTAGGTCCGTCTTTGGGTCAGGAATCAATTAACCAGGGTATTGTTTCATTCATTGTTGCTTTGGTTGTATTGATGGCTTACATGTGCGTCATGTACGGATTTATTCCGGGTATGGTCGCTAATGCAGCTTTGTTTATCAACTTCTTCTTTACATTGGGTATCCTTTCTTCCTTCCAGGCTGCACTGACAATGTCCGGTATTGCCGGTATGGTGTTGTCTTTGGGTATGGCTGTGGATGCTAACGTTTTGATCTATGAACGTACGAAAGAAGAACTGAAAGCAGGTAAGGGTACTCGTCAGGCTTTGTCAGAAGGTTATGCAAATGCTTTCTCTGCAATCTTTGACTCTAACTTGACTTCTATCATTACAGGTATTATCCTGTTCAACTTTGGTACAGGACCTATCCGTGGTTTTGCTACAACGTTGATTATCGGTATCCTCTGTTCATTCTTCTCTGCAGTGTTCTTAACTCGTCTGGTTTACGAACACTTCATGAATAAGGATAAATGGATGAACCTGACTTTCACAACAGGAATCTCAAAGAACCTGATGCAGAATGTACATTATAACTTCATTGCTAAAGCCAAACGTTTCTTTACGGTTTGGGGCACTATCATTATTATCTGCATTGTATCATTCTTTGTTCGTGGTCTGGCGCAGAGTATTGACTTTACGGGTGGACGTAACTTTGTTGTTCAGTTTGAACAGAAGGTTGCTCCGGAAACCGTACGTGAATTGTTGCAGCCGAAAGTAGGTGATGCAAACGTTCAGGCAATTGCACTGGGAACAGACGGAAGAACTGTTCGTGTAACTACCAACTATCGCATTGAAGAAGATTCTCCGACAATTGATGCTGAAATTGAAGAGTTCCTGTATCAGGCTTTGAAAGATGGTAATCTGTTGGGTGAAGGTACTACTCTGGAAATCTTTATCGACCGTGATAACCGTGTAGGAGGTTCTATCATCAGTTCACAGAAAGTAGGTCCGAGTATTGCAGACGATATCAAGACTTCTGCAATCTGGTCAGTTGTGCTGGCTTTGATCGCAATCGGTTTGTATATCCTGATCCGATTCAGCAATATTGCTTTCAGTATCGGTGCTACGGTAGCGCTGACTGTTGATACTTTGTTGATTATCGGAGCTTATTCACTTTGCCATGGATGGATGCCATTCTCTTTGGAAATTGACCAGACATTCATCGGTGCAATCCTGACAGCAATCGGTTATTCTATCAACGATAAGGTGGTAATCTTTGACCGTGTACGTGAGTTCCTGGGACTGTATCCGAAGCGTGACCGTGTACAATTGTTCAATGATTCACTGAATACAACATTGTCTCGTACCATCAATACCTCATTGAGTACATTGATCGTATTGTTGAGTATCTTCATCCTGGGCGGTGACAGTATCCGTAGTTTTGCTTTCGCAATGATTCTGGGTGTAGTAATCGGTACGTTGTCTTCTCTGTTCATCGCAGCTCCTGTTGCTTATCTGACAATGGGAAATAAGATGCCTAAAGGAGAAGAAGCTAAAGCTTGATACATCCGATTCTGATATAATCAGAGTATTTTAGTTTACTCTGTTTCTGATAAAGCCCTGGCTTATTTGTAAGTCAGGGCTTTATGCTTATAGTAAGACTGAAAACGAAAAATAAGATATTCAGCGTTTATTGCTTTTATAATTCTTAAAAACATATTTTTGAAATGTTCGTTGTTATTGGACTTATGCTTACAGGCGTTTTGATTGGTTGGGTGACGCGTAAGCATTGTTTGAAATTTCTGCAACAGATTATACCTGTGTTTATCTGGTTATTGCTTTTCTTGCTTGGAGTGGAAGTAGGGGATAATGATGCCATACTTCGCGGGTTGCATACGATTGGAATCGAAGCGCTTGTTCTTACTCTGGGAGGAACATTGGGAAGCGTGCTGGCTGCTTCTTTGTTATGGAATATCCTGACAGGATGGAAAAAGACAACGGAAACAGTACATGAATCCTCTGTGGCCTCGGGGAATATATTGCATGCTCTTAAAGGCAGTCTGGTAATTGTTGCTTTTTTTGTGATCGGAGTATGTTGCGGCTTGTGGGGATGGCTTCCCGGGCATTGGGGGAGTAAGATTAGTTTTTACGCTCTGTGCCTGTTGATGTTTAGTGTAGGAATCAGTGTCGGGAATGATTCACAGACGTTGAAGAGTTTCCGGAGTCTGAATCCCCGATTGATGTTTCTGCCGCTCATGACCATTCTGGGAACTCTGGCAGGAACAGCTGTAGTCAGTATTTTTCTGAGTCATCGTAGTCTGACTGACTGTTTGGCGGTAGGCTCCGGTTTTGGTTACTATTCTTTGTCCAGTATCTTTATTACGGAATATAAGGGTGGGGAATTGGGTACAGTAGCTTTGTTGGCCAATATCAGCAGAGAAATATTGACATTATTGGCTGCTCCATTATTAGTCCGTTGGTTTGGGCGCTTGGCTTCTATTTCTGCAGGTGGAGCTACAACAATGGATACGACGCTTCCTGTGATTTTGCAGACAGCAGGACAGGAGTTTGTTGTTGTATCGATCTTTCACGGTTTTGTTGTAGATTTCAGCGTTCCTTTTTTAGTAACCTTTTTTTGCAGTATATAGGGAACCCTGATTGATATAGGAAAAGAGGCCGCTTTATAATAAAGATAGTTCAGCTTCTTTCATAAAATGAAGAAGGTGTATCAATCTGTATATGGACATACATTTTTGATACACCTTCTTTTTTGTTTGTCAGGAAGACTGGATTACTTCTTCTGGAAGCGTTCTGTCAGCTTAGCCAACATATCTTTAGTCATTGAATCCAAATCGTATTCCGGTTTCCATCCCCATTCTTCACGGGCGCAAGTATCATCCAGTGAATTAGGCCAAGAATCAGCAATAGCCTGGCGCAAAGGATCAACTTTGTATTCCATTTGGAAATCAGGAACATATTCCTTGATCTTGTTGTAGATGATTTCCGGATCAAAGCTCATAGAAGCGATGTTGAACGAGTTACGATGAACGAATTTGCTCGGATCAGCTTCCATGATTTCGATAGCAGCACGCAATGCATCCGGCATGTACATCATGTCCATGTATGTACCTGCTGCGATCGGACATTCAAATTTTTCCCCTTTAGCAGCTGAATAATAAATATCTACGGCGTAGTCGGTTGTACCGCCACCCGGAGGAGTTACGTACGAAATCAGTCCAGGGAAACGAACAGAACGAGTGTCGACACCGAAACGGATGTTGTAATAATCGCTCAGCAATTCACCGGAAACCTTAGTTACTCCATACATGGTACGTGGGTTACGGATAGTGTCCTGAGGAGTCTTGTCTTTCGGAGTATTGTTTCCAAATACGCCGATTGAACTCGGAGTAAACACGGCACAATTCATGGTACGTGCTACTTCAAGAACGTTGAACAAACCACCCATACCGATCTTCCATGCAAGCTGAGGTTTTGCTTCAGCTACGGCTGAAAGCAAAGCGGCGAGATTGTAGATCGTATCAATTTTATATTTTGATACAGTTTCAGCAATCTGCTGTTCGTTGGTAATATCAACGATAGCCGACGGACCGGATTCCTTCAGTTCTCCTTTAGGTTCTGCTCCGGGGATATAACCGGCTACGATGTTACCGTTATACAGTTTTCTCAGTTTCATTGTCAGCTCTGAACCGATCTGTCCGGTCGAACCGATGATCAATACATTTTTCATAATCTAGTTTTTAAGTTTGATACCGATGCAAAGATAGCTATAAAATAAAATTTTTTTCAAAAAAAGACAGATTATTCATACACAGATTCAAGAAAAAATGTGAACTTTGTGCCTTAACCTTAAAATATAAATCTTATGTACGGAAAATTTAAAGATTTCTTGTCTCAGGAACTGGCAAACATTGAAGCTGCCGGCTTGTATAAAAAAGAACGTATCATTACAACACCTCAGCGTGCGGATATTCAAGTAAATGCAGGAGAAGGTGTACTGAACTTCTGTGCCAACAACTATTTGGGCTTGTCAGACAACAAGCGTCTGATTGAAGCTGCTAAAGCTGCTATGGATTCTCATGGTTATGGAATGTCTTCTGTTCGTTTCATTTGTGGAACTCAGGATTTGCACAAACAATTGGAAGCTGCTATTTCTGATTATTTCAAGACAGAAGATACAATTTTGTATGCTGCTTGCTTTGATGCTAACGGTGGCTTGTTTGAACCATTGTTTACAGATGAAGATGCTATCATTTCTGACTCTCTGAATCATGCTTCTATCATTGATGGTGTTCGTCTGTGTAAGGCAAAACGTTATCGTTACGCTAATGCGGATATGGCTGATTTGGAACGTTGCTTGCAGGAAGCTCAGGCTCAGCGTCATCGCATCATTGCTACCGATGGTGTCTTCTCAATGGATGGAAATGTAGCTCCGATGGATAAGATCTGTGAACTGGCAGAGAAATATGATGCATTGGTTATGGTAGATGAATCTCACTCTGCAGGTGTTGTTGGTCCTACTGGTCATGGTGTTGCAGAACAATATAATGTATATGGACGTGTAGATATCTTTACAGGAACTCTGGGTAAAGCTTTCGGAGGTGCTATGGGTGGATTTACTACCGGTAGAAAGGAAATTATCGACATGTTGCGTCAGCGTTCTCGTCCGTATCTGTTCTCTAACTCAGTTGCTCCTGCTATTGTCGGTGCTAGCTTGGAAATGTTCAAGATGCTGAAAGAAAGCAATGCATTGCATGACAAACTGATGGATAATGTAACTTATTTCCGTGATAAGATGTTGGCTGCCGGATTTGATATCAAACCGACTCAGAGTGCTATCTGTGCAGTGATGCTGTATGATGCGAAACTGTCTCAGGATTTTGCAGCCAAGATGCAGGAAGAAGGTATTTATGTAACAGGATTCTATTATCCGGTTGTTCCGAAAGGACAGGCTCGTATCCGCGTACAGCTGTCTGCCGGTCATGAACGTGAACACCTGGACAAAGCAATTGCAGCCTTCATCAAAGTTGGTAAAGAATTAGGAGTTATCAAATAAAGAATAAAATTCTTCATTTTTAATTGGGGCGAGGCCTGTGAAATACAGGATAAGCCCCTTTTTTATTTCTAATAGGGCGGGAAATTGTACCCCCGAGGGGAATCGAACCCCTATCTAAAGTTTAGGAAACTTCTATTCTATCCGTTGAACTACAAGGGCAACTTTTGCAAAAGTACGGCTTTTTCTTGATTTCCCCATGTGTTCTTTGATAAAAAACTTTATTATCCTTCTCTTTGATAAATATTTTTTGATTTATCTTGCTTTTCTCAAGTAACTTCGCCATTTTTGCAACCATTGATTTTGTGAACTTTAAATAATACGTTATGGCAGAAGATATGATTGTCAAAGAGCTGGACGATGTTGTAGTCCGCTTTTCAGGCGACTCAGGTGATGGAATGCAGTTGGCTGGTAATATGTTTTCCAATATTTCGGCTACTGAGGGAAACGACATCAGTACTTTTCCGGATTATCCGGCTGATATTCGTGCTCCGCAAGGAACATTAACCGGAGTTTCAGGCTTCCAGGTTCATATAGGCTCGGGCAAGGTATATACTCCGGGTGATAAATGTGATGTGCTGGTTGCTATGAACCCTGCCGCCTTGAAAACACAGTATAAATTTTGTAAACCCCAGTCTGTTATTATTATCGATACAGATTCGTTTACCAAGCGTGATTTGGAGAAAGCCCAATTTGTTCTTGAAAATCCGTTCTCTGAATTAGGAATCAAGAATGAAGTGGTGGAGGCAGCCATAACGACCATGTGTAAGGAAAGCCTGAAGGATAGTGGTTTGGATAATAAGACGATTATGCGAACCAAAAATATGTTTGCACTGGGGCTTGTTTGCTGGTTGTTCCATCGGGATATCCATGTAGGTGAGAAAATCTTGAGAGAAAAGTTTGCGAAGAAACCGGAAATTGCAGAGGCAAATGTGAAAGTCTTGTATGACGGTTATCATTTTGGTGAGAATACGCATGCTTCCGTATCCATTAGCTATACTGTTCCAAGTAAGGAACAGAAGAAGAAAGGCCTGTATATGGATATAAATGGCAATAAGGCTACTGCATATGGCTTGATTGCTGCTGCGGAGAAGGCTGGTCTGGAACTTTATTTGGGCTCTTATCCCATTACCCCGGCAACAGATATTCTTCATGAGCTGGCCAAACATAAGTCATTAGGAGTAAAGACTGTTCAGTGTGAAGATGAAATCGCTGGATGCGCTTCTGCCGTAGGTGCTGCCTTTGCCGGAGCTTTGGCAGTTACAACGACTTCAGGACCGGGTATTTGTCTGAAAAGTGAAGCGATGAATCTGGCAGTGATTACGGAATTGCCTTTGGTAATTGTGGATGTGCAACGAGGAGGACCTTCTACGGGATTACCGACAAAATCCGAGCAGACTGATTTACTTCAGGTTCTTTATGGACGTAACGGAGAAAGTCCCATGCCGGTTATTGCAGCTTCATCGCCAACAGATTGTTTTGACGCGGCTTTTATGGCATGTAAAATAGCCTTGGAGCATATGACTCCGGTTGTTTTATTGACCGATGCTTATATTGCCAATGGTTCAGCTGCATGGCATTTACCGGACTTAAACGAATATCCTTCGATTTGTCCGCCTTATGTAAAACCGGAGATGGCTGGTACATGGACTCCGTTCCAGCGTGACCCGAAGACTGGCGTACGGTACTGGGCTATTCCAGGAACTGAAGGTTTTATGCATCGTATTGGCGGTTTGGAAAAGAGCAATGAAACAGGAGCCATTTCTACAGATCCCGAAAATCATCACCGGATGGTACAGCTTCGTGCAGAGAAAGTTGCGCGTATTGCAGATTCGCTTCCGGATTTGCAGGTCGAAGGTGATTTGGATGCAGACTTATTGATTGTGGGTTTTGGCGGGACTTATGGACATTTGCACTCTGCGATGGATACATTGAGAAAGCAAGGCAAAAAAGCTGCCTTGGCTCATTTCCGCTTTATCAATCCGTTGCCCCGTAATACAGAGGCAGTATTGCGCCGCTATCCGAAGATTGTGGTTGCCGAACAGAATATGGGACAACTGGCCGGTTATTTGCGCATGAAAATCGAAGGAATTCATTTGTATCAGTTTAATCAAGTAAAGGGTCAGCCTTTTGTTGTACAAGAATTGGTTGATGCGTTCACAAAAATATTGGAGGAATAAGCCATGGATGAAACAAAATATACAGCAGCAGATTATAAGGCTGGTCAACCTCGCTGGTGCCCGGGATGTGGCGATCATGCCTTTTTGAACTCTTTTCATAAAGCTTTGGCTGAATTGGGCGTTCCGCCTCATGAAATAGCTGTTATTTCAGGAATCGGATGTTCTTCACGTTTGCCCTATTATATGAATACGTATGGAATGCATACTATTCATGGGCGTGCAGCAGCTATTGCAACTGGTGCGAAAGTTGCTAACCCTCAACTTACGATCTGGCAAATTTCTGGGGATGGAGACGGACTGGCTATCGGTGGAAACCATTTTATTCATGCGATTCGCCGCAATGTAGATATTAATATTGTTTTGTTGAATAATCGGATTTACGGTTTGACAAAAGGACAATATTCACCTACCTCTGCTCGTGGTTTTGTGAGTAAGTCTTCACCTTATGGAACTGTGGAAGATCCGTTCCGGCCTGCCGAACTTTGTTTTGGAGCGAGAGGCCGTTTCTTTGCCCGTTGTGCAGCTGTAGATGGTGGCCCTTCTGTAGAAGTTCTGAAAGCGGCAGCACGTCATAAAGGAACTTCCGTTGTAGAGGTCTTGCAGAATTGTGTGATTTTTAATGATGGAACACATAACGCCGTAGCCAAGAAGGAAGACCGTGAACGTAATGCCATTTATCTGGAGCATGGTAAACCGATGTTGTTTGGACCTAACAAGGAATTTGGTCTGATGCAGGAAGGATTCGGCCTGAAAGTCGTGAAACTGGGTGAGAATGGTATTTCAGAAAAAGATATTCTAGTGCATGATGCACATTGTGAAGATCATACTCTACAGTTGAAGCTGGCTCTGATGGAAGGGCCTGATTTCCCGATTGCTTTGGGAGTGATACGTGATGTGGAAGCTCCTACGTATGATGAGTCGGTAGAAGCTCAGATAGAAGAAATTTCAGCTAAGAAACCTTATCATAATTTTGCAGAACTGCTGGCAACAAATGATACCTGGGAAGTGAAATAATATCAAAATAGAATTGGCGTATGTCGGATTGGGTTGACAATCCTTCATACGCCAATTTTTTATAGAATCAGATAAATAAACTATTCTTTCTCTCCGAAACATAAATCTCCTGCATCTCCTAATCCAGGTACAATGTATGAATGTTCATTTAACTCTGGATCTATGGCGCCACACCAGATGGTGGTTTTGGCATCAGGTAATGTCTTTTGTAAATACTCAATAGCTTGTTGGCTGGCCAGTACAGAAACGATGTGTATATGTGAAGGTTCACCTTTTGTAAGTAAGGCTTTATATGCCAGTTCCATAGAACCTCCGGTTGCCAGCATCGGATCTGTAATGATCAGAATCTTATTGTCAAGGCGTGGAGAAGCAATGTATTCAATGTGAATGTCGAAATGTTCAATGTCAATGTATTTACGATAAGCTGAAACGAAAGCATTTTCCGCATGATCAAAGTAGTTCAGGAAACCCTGGTGCAAAGGCAGACCCGCACGAAGGATGGTAGCCAGTACCGGTTGTACCGCCGGTACGTTTTCACAAGTCTTTGCTAGAGGGGTTTGAATTTCTATGGGATGATAAGGGAGATCCCGGCTGATCTCATAAGCCATGATTTCACCGATGCGTTCAATATTTCTTCGAAACCTCAGGCTGTCTCCCTGTATGTTGATGTTACGTACTTCTGCCAGATACTGATTCAGGATTGAGTTTGCCTGATTAAAAGTGACAATCTTCATAAATGATCAAGGGGTTTGATTGTTCAAAATAAGTTTATCCTTGCAAAGGTATGAATAATATTTTGTAGGCTCCAAGTCTATAAGAGTGTTTCTGTTTAAAAGATGCATATAAATGTAATGAGATTTATACGTAAATATCTTGTTTGAAATTTCTTTCAGTTCTATATCTTTGATTTTTCTGAACTCCTGGATAACTTTTGTTTTTGCCTGATAAAGCTTGGCAGGAAGGCTGGAAATGAAGGATTGACTCTGTATTTCAGCTCTCATGGAATGTAGTTGTAATGTCTGAATGGCATATTTGTTACACAAGTATAAATCTTTTCATGATTACGGATTTTTTTCTCTAATAAATTCTTGGATTCAAAGAAAACCACTATTTTTGTAGCGCCTAAAACAAGGGGATGTTGAAAAACATTCTTTTGATGGTTATTAAGAATTAGGAATTAAACATTTGATATAAATAACCAAATTAATCATTTGAACAATGGCAAATTTAGATCTTACTAAGTACGGTATCACTGGAACCGTAGAAATCGTACACAATCCTTCTTACGAAGTTTTGTTCGCAGAAGAAACAAAAGCTGGTTTGGAAGGCTTCGAAAAAGGTCAGGAAACTGAACTGGGTGCAGTAAACGTAATGACTGGTATCTACACTGGTCGTTCTCCTAAAGATAAATTCTTGGTAAAAGACGCTACAAGTGAAAACACTGTATGGTGGACTTCTGAAGAATACAAAAACGATAACAAGCCTGTTACTACAGAAACTTGGAATGCTTTGAAAGCTTTGGCTGCAAAAGAATTGTCAAACAAGAAACTGTATGTAGTAGATGGTTATTGCGGTGCTAACGAAGCTACTCGTTTGAAAGTTCGTTTCATCATGGAAGTTGCATGGCAGGCTCACTTCGTAACTAACATGTTCATCCGTCCTTCTAAAGAAGAATTGGAATCATTCGAACCTGACTTCGTTGTTTACAACGCTTCTAAGGCTAAAGTTGAAAACTACAAAGAACTGGGTCTGAACTCAGAAACTGCAGTTGTCTTCAACTTGACTACTAAGGAACAGGTTATCCTGAACACTTGGTACGGTGGTGAAATGAAGAAAGGTATGTTCTCTATGATGAACTACTTCAACCCGTTGCGTGGTATCGCTTCTATGCACTGCTCTGCTAACACTAACATGGACGAAACTGAATCAGCTATCTTCTTCGGTTTGTCTGGTACAGGTAAGACAACTTTGTCTACTGACCCGAAACGTAAGTTGATCGGTGATGACGAACACGGATGGGATAACGAAGGTGTATTCAACTACGAAGGTGGTTGCTACGCTAAGGTTATCAACCTGGATAAAGAATCAGAACCGGATATCTACAACGCTATCAAACGTGACGCTTTGTTGGAAAACGTTACTGTTGATGCTGAAGGTAAGATCAACTTCGCTGATAAGAGCGTAACAGAAAACACTCGTGTTTCTTATCCTATCTATCACATCAACAACATCGTTAAACCGGTTTCTAAAGGTCCTCACGCTAAGCAGGTTATCTTCTTGTCTGCTGATGCATTCGGTGTATTGCCTCCTGTATCTATCTTGAACGAAGAACAGGCTCAGTACTACTTCCTGTCAGGATTTACTGCTAAGTTGGCTGGTACAGAACGTGGTATCACTGAACCGACTCCGACATTCTCTGCTTGCTTCGGTGCTGCTTTCTTGAGCTTGCATCCTACTAAATATGCAGAAGAACTGGTTAAGAAGATGAAGATGACTGGTGCTAAGGCATACTTGGTTAACACTGGTTGGAACGGTAGTGGTAAGCGTATTTCTATCCGTGATACTCGTGGTATTATCGATGCTATCCTGGATGGTTCAATCGAAAAAGCTCCTACTAAGACTATTCCTTACTTCGACTTCGTTGTTCCGACTGAATTGCCGGGTGTTGATCCGAAGATCCTGGATCCGCGTGACACTTACGAATGTGCTTGTCAGTGGGAAGAAAAAGCTAAGGATTTGGCTGGTCGTTTCATCAAGAACTTCTCTAAGTTCACTGGAAACGAAGCAGGTAAAGCTTTGGTTGCTGCTGGTCCGAAATTGTAATTATAAGAATTACATAAGACTAAATAATCAGAAGGAGTCCCGATTTTCGGGGCTCCTTTTTTTGTTCCTTTTCCTAATCCTGTTACCTTTGTAGATAGAGACTTTACCATACTAATTATAAACGCTTATGAAAAAGTATATTTTATTTCCATTGTTTGCAGTGGCAGTCATGTGTTTCTCCTCCTGCCATTCTCAAAAAGGCCGTATGGACGACTTAAAGGACTTTGTGGAAAAGATCCAGGAGGAAGGGAAGGATTATACTCTCGACCAGTGGAAAGAAGCTAACGAACGTTTCCAGAAATTGCTGGATAAAATTAATTCCTACGAAGATTTAACTAAGGAGGAATTGGAAGAGATGGCTAAATTGCAAGGGCAGTATGCTGCTACTGTTTTTAAGAACAGTGGAAAGAGTATTATGGAGCAGATGCAAAAAGCTGGAGTTGCATTGGATAGTCTGGAAGAAGGTTTCGAGAAAGGAATGATTGAGAGTCAGGAGTTAGAGTAATATTTATCTAATAACAATAAACTATGAAACAATTGAAGACGATGGCAGGCTGTTTATGCCTTTGCCTCGCAGCAGGATGTACCTCTCCCGCTTCACAGCAGGAGAATGTAGCTGTTACCGAAGGAATGACTCAGTCTGATGCGGTGATTAAGACCATTATGGAGCGTCGTAGTGTACGTAAATACAAACCACAGCCGGTTAATCGTGATACAATGCAGACTATTCTGAATTGTGGCATTAATGCTCCTAACGGACAGAACAAGCAATCATGGGCTATTCGGGTAGTGGATAATCCTGATTATATCAATGGCCTGACGGAAATCTATAAAAAGGCCAATCCTCAGGCAGCAAAAGATCCGAATTTCAAGAATATGTTCCGCAATGCCCCTACAGTTGTATTCATTGCCCATGACACTTCCTATGACATGTCTCAGATTGATTGCGGACTGTTGGGTGAGAACATGATTCTTTCAGCCTGGTCTATGGGAGTAGGTTCCTGTTGCCTGGGAAGTCCTGTCCGTTTTATGAACATGCAACCTGAAGCAGCTGATTACCTGAAAAAGCTGGATTTTCCTGAAGGTTACCAGCTCTTGTATTGCATAGCATTCGGCTATCCGGATGAAAGTCCGGCAGCCAAGCCGCGTGATACCCAGAAAATCAAGTTTATAGAGTAATCTGATTTTATTGTCTTTCTCCCAGATCGTCGTATGAACTTTGCAGGATCGCCTTACCGAGTTCCATACGGCGCAGGCTGGGGGTAGGTTCATCCACCAGTGTTTTTCCTGAATTGTTGTCCACCTGTGTTACTCCCGTACTGTCACGGAAAGCAAAGCCGTTGTTATAGGTGTAATAGGCAAAAGGATAAGTATATTCTTTCCCCAATACATTTCTGCTGAAGTTAAACTCCCGGTGATCGATGCCCAGCTGTCCCAGCAGGGTAGCAGCCATATCTGTCTGATTCATCAGTTTGTCAACAACAGCCGGCTGCTTGATTGCACCTCCCAGCCAGAGCATAGGAATATGATGAATGCGCGGCGTGTTGTTCGGCTCGCTGACCGGATAATGGAAACCGTGATCCGGCAGACAAATAACCAGCAAGTCTTTCCATTGTGGCAACTGCTTTAATTTATCGATAAACTTCCCGAGACATTCGTCTGTAAAGGCGAAAGCATTGGGAATCTTTTCTTCCAGCCGGTGATAAGGTACCTCAAAAGGCTCATGGCTGCTCAGAGTCAGGAAAGCTGTGTGCCATCGTTGTGAGAGAGGCCGTTTCTTGATTTCATTATACAAGTATTCAAAAGTGATATCATCGTTCACTCCCCACGGATTTTGCCGTTCTTTCAGACTAAAATCCACATCTGCGGTAAGTTTCTGGTATCCGCTTCCGAGCAGATAACTTTTCATGTTTGTAAAGTTGATATCCCCTCCGTACAGGAAGTCTGTAACATATCCTTCCTTCACCAGTTTGCCTGCAATGGAAGGAAGTGTACGGCTTTTTGCCGGTATTTTCATGACAGAAAGAGTAGGGAAGCCCTGATAACCGCTAAACGTACAGATGGTCCCTCTGTCCGTACGGAAGCTGTTGGCATAACAGTTGGTGAAGAACACTCCTTCCTTCGACAGGCGTTCCCAGTTCGGACTTACTCCGGGTACTCCTCCAAGCGATTCAATGAACACCCCTCCATAACCTTCCACCAGAATGATCAGAATGTTTGGCCGGCGTGTATTGAGCAGTTCTACCGCATTTTCTCCTTCTGTCGGATAAAGTCCTTCAAACAACTCTTTACGCTTCTCTTCGTCGAAGAAATCGAATTCTGACGCATAATTCTCAGTCTTTCCGGCGGAAGCCAGCAGACTGAAGGCCGGATTTACGGCTGAATGATTCAGAAACTCATTATTACAGAAGTATACCTGTCCGATATTGGCTGTTGATTCCGTTACACCTCCCCGGATGACAACAAACAACAGTCCGCCAAGTAGAATCATACCGGCACTTCCCGTCACCCGACGGCTAGTACCAGCCAGTCTTTGAGGAGTCAGTTTGTATAAACCGGCCATCATCAGAGCTGATAAAAGCAGCATGATAAAGATGCGTAAGATAATGAATCCCGTAGAAACGCTTGCCAGTGCATTTTTCGGTGAATCCATATACAGGAAGATGGAAGCATCCAGCTTGAATCCCCAGAACGGATATAAAGCCATGTCTACAATGAAGATCAGCATGACCAGAAAGCTGATCAGCACATAATAGCCTGTCAGAATCTTCCGCAACGGGAATTGTCTGAACCAGATACTGATCAGGACTACAAGCCATGGGATTACCGTCAGATACCCGGCAGTAGTGGCATCCAGTGTGAATCCATGTAAGATCACCCGTCCGAAATCTGCTGGAGAAACACCTTTTTCTACTGCGTCGTTATACAGCATGAACAATGGTTTCTGTATAAGGAAACACCCCAGTACCATTGCGAAAAAAGCAATCAGGTAAGCTATTCTTTTCTTCATAATGTCAGTTGCTTTATCATCCAGTTAATTATAAACGGCTGCTCATGTCCGGAATTTCTCCGTCAGTAGCAGCCGTTATGTTTATTTTCTTCCAAAGTCAGCCGGTACCTCTCCCCATTTTTCTGTTTCCCATTTAAGTAATGGAGTCGGGCATCCATTTTCGTGCAGCCACTTCTCAGCCCGTTCAATCAGTCTGAAAAGTTCCTCTGTACGATCATTCCGTTCCAGCTTCGTTTTGCATTTTTTCTGTTTTACCCAGTTCAGCGCATTGCGGCTGTCCGAATAAATAGGCATGTTCAGGTTCTTCTGTTTGAGCAATGCCAGTCCGTGTACAATGGCCAGGAATTCACCGATATTATTGGTTCCATACACAGGTCCGAAGTGAAAGATCTCTTCACCCGTCAGCAGATATACCCCCCGATATTCCATCGGTCCCGGGTTTCCGCTGCATGCTGCATCTACGGCCAGGCAGTTCAGATCGAATCCTTCCGGCAGTGCTACGGCCGTTTTCACTTTCTCTTTACCGGCTCCCACATACTGGTGAGCGGCTGAGGCCAGCGCCTGTTCTGCTTCCTCACGGGTGTCAAATGATTTATAAAGGGCCCCTTTATAATTCTTGATTTGCAGTTGACATTCCGTCCAGGAAGTGTAGATACCTGGCGTGACCCCTTTCCAGACCACGTAAAACTTTTGCTTCGGCATTACATTCTTTCCGGAACTTCAATACCCAACAAGCCCATAGCCAGCTTCACAACCTTACCCACGTTCTGACTCAGTGCCAGACGGAATACCTTGAGAGCTTCGTTCTCTTCGCGCAGGATGCTGAAGTCATGATAGAACTGATTGTATTCCTTCACCAGATCGTATGCATAGTTAGCCAGGATTGACGGGTTGTAGTCCGTACCAGCCTGTTTCACTACATTGCCGAAGTCTGCCAGCATCTGGATCAGTCCTTCTTCCTTCGTGCTCAGCTCGATGCCGGCCGGGATAACGGCAGGTACTGTAATTCCAGCTTCTGCAGCCTTGCGGAGAATAGACTGGATACGTGCATAAGTATATTGAATGAAAGGACCCGTATTACCATTGAAGTCGATGGATTCTTTCGGGTTGAAGGTCATATTCTTGCGGGCATCTACTTTCAGGATGAAATATTTCAGAGCACCCAGACCTACGATACGTGCAATGTCATCAGCCTCTTCCTTGGTCAGGCCATCCAGTTTACCCAGTTCGTTGCTGGTTTCCCTGGCCGTTTCGATCATTGCTTCCATCAGGTCGTCAGCATCTACCACGGTACCTTCACGGCTCTTCATCTTACCTTCCGGCAGTTCCACCATTCCGTAAGAGAAATGAACCAGATCTTTACCCCATTCGAATCCCAGTTTGTCGAGCAGGATAGACAGAACCTGGAAGTGATAGTTCTGTTCGTTACCTACTACGTAAATCATCTTGTTGATCGGATAATCCTGGAAACGCAGCTTGGCTGTACCGATATCCTGAGTCATGTATACGGAAGTACCGTCAGCACGGAGCAGCAACTTGTGATCCAGACCTTCAGCTGTCAGGTCAGCCCATACGGAACCATCCTCTTTGCGGAAGAAGAAACCTTTTTCGAGGCCTTCCATTACCTTTTCCTTACCTTCCAGATAAGTTTGTGATTCGTAGTATATCTTGTCGAAGCTGACACCCATCATTTTGTAGGTCTCGTCAAATCCGGCATATACCCAGTCGTTCATCATTTTCCACAGGCTGCGTACTTCCGGATCGTTGGCTTCCCATTTGCGGAGCATTTCCCGGGCTTCCAGCATCAGCGGAGATTCAGCTTCAGCCTTGGCCTTTGCTTCTTCTTCGTTCATTCCTTCTGCCTGGAACTTAGCCATCAGTTCCTTGACTTCTGCCTTGTAATGTTTGTCGAAAGCCACGTAATAGTCTCCGATCAGGTGGTCACCTTTCTTGCCTGATGACTCCGGAGTTTCACCGTTACCGTATTTCAGCCAGGCCAGCATGGACTTGCAGATGTGAATACCACGGTCGTTTACGATGTTGGTCTTCACTACCTTGTTGCCGTTTGCCGCCATGATGTTTGCCAGTGCGTTACCCAGCAGGTTGTTGCGCACGTGTCCCAGATGCAACGGTTTGTTGGTATTCGGTGAAGAATATTCAATCATGACCAGCGGCGCATTCTCATCGGCTTTGCGGATGCCCCATTCTGCATCGGCGTGGATACGGTTCAGCAGTTCCACCCACACGTCGGAAGCAATAGTCAGGTTCAGGAATCCCTTGATGACGTTATAGCTGGCAATGGCCGGTTCATGCTGTTTCAGGTATTCACCGATTTCCTGTGCTGTCTGTTCAGGACCCTTCTTCGACATCTTCAGGAACGGGAAAACCACGAGAGTCAGGTGGCCTTCAAATTCCTTTTTAGTCTTTTGCAGCTGTACCATCTTGGCGGGAACTTCCTGCCCGTACAACTCTTTCACGCCGTTGATTACGGACGCCGTCAGTTTATCTTCAATTTTCATGCGTGTATGTAGTTTTATGATAATCCGTTCAATGGCGCAAAGATAGTGAATTTATTTTGTTCTTCCGACAGGGCGTTTCATTGAAAATTTCCTATCTTTGTCGTATAATTGGTTACTTTGATATGAAACTAGGGCTTTCAAATATAAATAAAATCAGACAGGCGGATATTAATCTGAATGGGCTGACAGTTATTGCCGGAACAAATGATTCAGGAAAGAGTACCATCGGAAAAATTCTTTTTTCCATTATTAAGGCATTGGATAACTGCAAGGATAATTCCAGATTGATAGACGATACGATAGGCAAGAAACTGCGTTCTCTTTATACCAATTTGAGCCAGTTTGATGATCTTTATCATACAAGCCTGAAAAGTATCATTTTTTCGATATCTTACCGGAATGTGCTGCGAGAGCTCCGGGATAAGAATACCAAGAATAGTGTCTTGAGCCGTCTGTCTCGTCTGAAAGACCAATTGGAGCAGACGGATATCAAGCCATTTCATCGGGCCGTGGTCAATAATCTTGTGTCTGAGATACAAGAGCTGGCAACAGAGGAAGCAGCTCCTAATGGCATATTGAAAAGAGAAATGCAAGCCATACTGGAGGCAGAGTTTGTAAATTCCGTATGTACGCACCACACTTCGTCTTCCCGTATTTTCTTCTCTGATGAAAGCGGCAATGAGAATTTGCAGGTTACGATTCAGGATAATCTGATCAAGGAAATAGAAGGTGGAACCGGCTGCTTTCTGGAAGATGTCACTTTGGTTGAATCTCCACTTTACCTGCATTTAATTGATATCCTTTCTACAGCACGGACTTTCAATGAACTGAAATCCACGGATAAACGACTTCTGGGCATTCGCCCTTTGGTTAATTATCATATCAAGGACATGGCTGAGAAGCTTGCAAGTTTCAAGTATGTAGGTATGCATACTCTTTTTCAGGAGTCAACGGATTCGGACGAGATTAATCATATTACCGGTGGTTATTTCAGTTTTGATGAAGACAACAATAACATCTATTGGATAAAAGGAGAAGAGAAATATCAGGTCGTCAATGTTGCTTCCGGTATCAAGTCTTTTGGAGTTATGCAAATCCTGAAGGCTGTCAATGCCATAAACGAACGGAAAGTACTTATATGGGATGAACCGGAAAACCACCTTCATCCGGAATGGCAGATCAGACTGGCCGCATTGCTTATGGAGCAGGCGAAAGCAGGGGTACCTGTTCTGCTTACTTCGCATAGTCCTTATTTTATTCAGGCAATCCGTTATTTTGCCGATAAAATGCATATGAACTCATTTGTCAGTTATTATATGACAGATGAACAGAAAGATGGTACTTGTGTTTTATCGGACTGTACCGATGACTTGAATAAGATTTTCTTTAAGCTGGCCCAGCCTTTAAATGATATTATTAATCTTGGATTATGATTTATGATTACTCCACAGTCAGTATACGATTTGGTTTTACGCTGTATTGGGAACAATACCTGTTCTGTCTGTGATTTGCATAAGCCTTGTATAGGTCATCCTTGTGCATGTGTGCAGCATACGCCAGTTATAGACTTTGATGAAGTGGAGCGACTTTGGCATATTAGCCGGAAACAACCTTCCACTGCTTCGGCAGATGCGCTGGTCTGTCATCATAATCTGTGTTTTGTTGAGATCAAGGGTTGGATTAAATTTTTGGAAAACTTGCATCTTACCGGAGAAAGACAGCTTACGGATCGCGAAGAGGAACGCTTGAAAGGACGGATACTTAAGCAGGTGGGGCATTATGATTTCCAAAAGAAACTCTTGAGCAGTATTGAGGTTTGTGAGGATATTACAGGCACTCCAGATCTGTTGTCTGCGCTTCCTGTGGCATTTATCCTTGTCACTGATGTCAATCCGGAAACCAGTCCGCTGGAAGTGTTCTCCATGCAGTTGTCCATGTTGGCGCATACTTCTACCGATTGGAAGAAAGTATGTACAGAAGCCATGTCACAGCGTTTAGCTTCACAAATAACTTCTATACACACTTATTTTGTTTATTGTAAGGATTTTGATCATCTGATCAAGAGTTTGTGATTTTACATTTATTTCACCAGCTTGCTGCACTCAGCCTGTTGTTCTTCGGTCAGTTTGCCTTTGTATACACTGAAGATGTATTTCCCCACTACGGAGTTTCCGTGCTTCATGACCTGTTGTGCGATGAACTCGGCAAACTTTGTCCGAATGCTTTCCGCTGTGGCATCCTTTCCGAAATCCTGATCCAGGAATTTGTCTTTTTCCATCAGGAAGTTCATCATTTCCTCGTTCAGATCCGTATTGGTTACATATACCCGCTCTCCCAGTTCCACTTTAATCAGACCATTCTCCAGGACGAAAGGTAACGTTACGGGAAACATGTCGCTGTCATTCTCCTGAACCAGTAATTCTCTCACTACTGCTTCATCCTGTTTTCCGGTAAACTGAAAGATTCCGTTGGTCACCCGGACACTGTCATATCGAGTTTCTCCTTTCTCTGCATCGATGATATAAACAGTTCTTCCTTCCAGTTTGGGATTCGTGACTTTTCCTTCCAGTGTGTATGCGTCTTTCGGAGTGCTGGAGCATGCAGCCATCATTCCTGCAAGGAACAGCGATGCATAGAGTTTGTTATTCCATTTCATGATTGATTCAAGTTTTAATGAGTAATCTTTAAAAATTGAAGTTTTTCTTAATTCTTTCTTCATTTGCAAATATATTAAATTTCGCTGATGATTCTACATTTCTGTCACCCAATAATTGGATACCTGATACAATCCGTTTTTCTGGAAGAGCCGTTTCAGATAATTTTCCCTCTCCTGAATATGATTGAGAGCCAGCTCCAGTCTTTCCACAGCCATATAAAACGGCAGGCAGTCATTGTTCAGGTCATCGTCCAGAAAGAACAGGTTCCGGATTGTTTCCTGATACGTCTTTCCTTGACTGTGGGTCTGCCTTGCTTTGGTGTAATAATGAATGCAGCGTTCTGCCAGATAAGCTGAATTTGTATAGCTTGGGGTACCTTTGCGTAAAAGGGAGCTTGCCCTATGATAAAGGTTTCTTCTTCTTTTATCATCAGGTTCGATATTCTCTACCAGATTTTCATCTATTGGCGACAGATTTAAATAGCGTTTAATCTCCGTTTGATTCCGAGTCATGCCGTATGCGTAATAGCAGTAAAGTTTCTGATACAGCGTACCAGTTACATATTGCAGATAAAAGACGTCAGCTTTAAAAGAATTGTTGAACAGATTGCTGTTTTGTATGGGAACGATCTGGTTTTGTATCTGGCTGAGGCAATACATGCTGTCACATATCAGTATCTCTAGCAGATCCATGCGTTTCTCTTTAGCTTCCTTTGTCTCTGTACGTTTGATTTCATACATTTCCGTTAACATACGGACATCTTCCTGAGTCTCGGGATTCCCGTTCTGGATGTACTCGTGTAATTCTTTTAAAGTAAGTTCGTTGAGTTTCCAGTCTGTCTTGCCTGTCGGCCGGAGCATCATGTAGAGCAGGCTGTGATTGAATCTGGTTTTCAGTTTCAACAGTTGGGTACTGCTGAACATTGTCTGAAACAGATGATGCCCCGTCATGAGCGGGCTTTGGTAAAACTTTGCGAGCGACCGTCCGATCCGGATTCTTCCGTTTAGATGGCTCAACCCTTCTTTCTCCCAATTGGTATGACTGCTTCGCCATAGTTCCAGTTTCGTGGTCTGATAAAGAAAAATAATCTCCTCCATGTCAGGTGTATTTGAGAGCATCTCTTTGTCAGTTGTCTCATACATTTCCAGACTTTCTGTCCATTGAATGTGATTAAGTTCGGCCAGATGGATATGTTCTTTCTGCCGGTGCAGGGAAATGAAGAAATGCTGTATGACAGTTTCCATCAGGAAAAGCACCTTATATCCCTCTATGCGTTCCTGGTTTTTGAGGCAAGTGCGCACATATAATAATAAGGAGTAGATGATATTCTTGTGGCATTTGGTAGCAGCTCCCCTTTCGCATGACACGTTATAAAGGACGGCAGCAGTCCAATAGAAGAAAATCGCCTTTGAGAAGTTGCTTGCAGTCACCGTATTCGGGAAGTATCGTTCTTTCCGTTCGATGAGTGACCATTCAAATACCGGTTGTTCTTCTGCCTGTAACATTTTTGACTGTATGAACTCGTTGAACTCCGTGCAGAAAGCATGAAGTTTGTCTGCTTCATAGTTGTCCGAGCCTTTGCTGTCATACAGATATACATTTCCCAGGCTCTCGCAGGCCAGTGCGAAATGATAAGAAATATTGTCCCGCCGGTTGGTGGCTTCCTGTTCGTTTGTCAACTGTTTGAAGCGTTCGGCTGCATGGAAGATCCGGGAGATAACAGTCCTTTCTTCCTCTTCCCCTTTCTTCAGGTTCTCCCGATCCTCCGGGTTCTCCGGCGACACCCCGTCCTGACCCTGCTCCATCAGTCTCAGGATGCTTTTCAGATAACAGTTTCGTGCGCTGAATTCTCCGTAGGGTATATCCTGAATGGCAGTTTTGAATGTCCGGTTCTTGTAATAGAGAATGTCTCCCATTTTGCGGAAGAAGTCGGCTTCTATCAGGTCGCTCTTTCCCGGATCCATGTATCTTCCCCTGATTCCCCGGAAATCATTATACGCCTCTTCCAGATGTACCAGTCCGATTCCTTCCGTATCTATTTTCTCGAGCACGAAAAGTTTGGCAAGGATGGCCAGGTGAAGCGTGCGCGTGTCCCGATACAAAGCCGGATATTTGCCTTTCAGGTCTGTGCGCTTCAACAACGTGACCAGCTCGTCATAGAGGATGAAAGCCGAATTGTCCGTCTTTCTTTTCTCGTGGGCGATTCCCAGTTTCAGCATGCTCCGGTTCAGGAAGAGGAGGTAATTCTCTGCTTGCACCATCTTTGCATAGCTGTAATCCTCAAAGATCGGCACCACCAGTTCGATACACCGTTCATACGCCCGGATGGCAGCCGAATAATTCTCTTCCAGTGTGAACAAATCCCCCAGCGAATGGTGGATGCTGGCCAGGGCATATTGCGAATAGTCGTGTGTTCCGTCTGCCGTCGTGTTCTGCCGGATAATCTCCAGATACTGGTTCTTCAGACTCTGCAGGTCAATTGACGAAAAATTGAAGAGTGTGGACATCTCCCCGGAGATTTTTGACTGATACGAGATTTCCTCGATGATGCGCATGGGAAACTTGTAGTGGTAGAGTCCGCAGGGAATTGTTGTAACAAGGCTATGGTTCATAAAATTGATGACTGTACTGACATACTCCCTCATTTCGGGAGTCTTGTTTAGTTCCTGCAGTTCGGGAATCTGTTCCAGGTTTCTCCACGAGAATCCGTTATTATGTAGTTTCAGGATATGTGTGACGAGGAAAGAGGTCGACACCATCAGTTTGTCTCCGAAATCACTGTTCTGGTTGAGCAGAGTTTGGAAAATAGGATAGAGCAGATAGTGGATGAAGTTGATTTTCTGAATACTTTGTCGTCCGAAGGAAAGATAAAGCCTTTTGGTGGGCAAACCGGACTCTTCTTCTGATCCATCGGCCTCTTCGTGAGGGAGTCTGACATTCTTTAGGGTCAGATATTCTTTGCTACGTACATATTTCTCAAAAAAAAGTGTGAGTTTTTTGGGAGAACCATTACTGATAAAGGCCAGATAAGTTATGAATCTGTTTAGGAAAAGAAGCTCCTGTTTGAGGCGCATTTCACGTTCTTCATTCGTTTCGTTTTCCGTCCAGTCTTTGTGTGCCTGCCGGAAGCGATAATAGTTTTTCAGTGAAAATGGTTGCGATGGGTTATAGTATTGGGAGGAAACGATTTCCTGCTTAAAGCCGGGCGGCAGGAGTAAGCTGCACACGAATTCTTCGGTGCGCAGGGTTGAATTGTTCCGGCTGTTGTTCCCATTCAAGAAACTTTCCAGATTGAGTACTCCATTGAAAATACTGCTGATGGAGAAATCACGGTCACACAGGTCTGCCTGAAACGCCTCATACAGTTCTCGCCCGGCAATGAAGATAAAATAAGCCTTGGCCGTAGAAAGGAAGAATTTCATGCTGGCTATGATGCTGAGTACCTGTTGTGTTCTTGCTCTTGAAGAAACATGCTGTTCCGGGCGTGTGGTCAGCTTTTCGTATTCGGGAAATTTCTGTTCTGTGCTTGTGACATTTCGATGATTGGTATCTACCTTGTCCAGTTCATCAATGATAATGATAAACTTTCTGTTTGTTTTAGTTTTTTTTACATGGTTCAGTATTTCTATCAGCTCAAATTCTATTTCCTGAATACTGGCCGGTGGGGTAGTCTGCTTTTGATTGTGTGAAAATCCCAAAGTGGAGGCTAATTCTTTTATTTTATTATTCCATTGTAAAGTGGTTTCTGTGGTTATTGTAGCATTCAGTCTCGCACAAAGCTTTCGGATCTGCTTGCAGGCTCGGCAATAAGAGGAAATCTGAGGTAGTAAATGATTCGTTACTGCTTCTATTAAAATGAATACAAGGATTACGATGTTCGTAGTATAAAGGGGAGTACATAAAGAATTACAGTTTTCCTTAATATCAGACTGTGAAAATAAGATAGCAGTTATCATTGTAAAAAGGATATATGCCACAGCTATAAATGAATGTAAAGCCTCAACGACCTTCATCCACCAGCTTCTTCCATCTTCCAGTTTGTTTTTCAGGTTTTTGGCCAGGATGCGCAGTATTTCGATTTCCTGCATGTTTTCTTGTCCTAGGCTGATAGATAAAGGAATGAATTTTGCTTTTTTCGGAGCTTGCTTGTTCAGTTCATTGATGGTGTAATTGACGAAGCTTGACTTTCCGGCTCCCCGGTATCCGGTGATCAGGTAAGTGCCGCTGTCTGACTGATTCTCTTTCAGCCAGTTGGAAAGCTGGTGCAGGGGATTGCTTTCCGGGCGGTATTTGGGATCAATGGCTTCTTCCGTGGATGAACGATGGAAGAACGTGAAGTTTCGCAGCCGGAAACTGATCCGCTCATTGTCGGTGTGAATCCATTCAAACGGGTTACTGTTATTCATAACTGGACATGTAATATGATGATCAGAATTATGATTAAAGGTATAACACCTATGAGGAGCATGATACTGTAAAATGGTTCTTTTATTTCAAAACAAATCAACAGAATGGTTATTGTTTGCAGGATTATGAAGAATGCTTCCATTATACCGCCAATCAGTTTGTTTATGATCAGGGTCTGACTGTTTATCGTAGTCCATTTCCGGGCTTCCTGACATATTCGCTCCAGTGCTTCTAGTTCTGTGGGTAAGGTCGGTCGGGCTTCCTGCCGGCTATATTCCAAAATGGCTTCACTTTCTTTTTCCTGTAAAGTTTCAAGCCGGTTATTAATTTTTTTGTATTGGCGTGCTCCGATAAATCCAAGGAAAGGTGTTATACATGTGATGATGCCCAGTGCATAGTCAGAAAAAGTGTTGTTCTGGCAATAATCCTTCAGGTATAAGATCAGCGGAATCCAGGTGATGAGACATGAGACTGTCATGACAGAGATTATATGTTGTGTCTTCATGGCTTGTGATATTTCAGTTCTGAAGCGATGAAGTTTGATTGCTAATCTGAGTTGTTGGAATGTAGCAGGCATAATGGAATAGGTTAATTAATAAAAAGATACCCCGTCTCCTGTGACGGACAGACGGGGTATTCTTTACTAGTGGATCGTGATATTTGGACTTCTCTCAATGTTAGAAGCGGAATCCGATCTTCAGGTTCGGCGTAGCGAAGAAGTTGATGTTGTGATGACCAACTTTGTACGCTGCCTGACCTTTCGGGCAGATCTGGATATGGTCGTAGCGATAAGCTACCGGCTGTACTTCGAAGCCGAGAATCAGACCCGGTGACAGACTGTATTCAATACCTGCTACACCAGCTACCTTCAAGCCGAATATTTGTCCGGCGCGGGAATTGGGGGTGTAGAGCTGGACTGATTCACCAGCTATTTCCGGATCGTAGTTCGGACCGTAGAAATTGAATTCAGACTCATAATCGGGGTTGGTCGGATCGGTTACGTAGATGACATCATCACCCTTGACCGTTTCACCCGTGTACGGAGTCGTTGTTTCGATACGTCCCATTTGCCATCCCAGTAAACCTCCTACGTAGAGGTTGATGCGTTCGTTCTTGGTGTTGAAGTAATAGTTTGAGCCGACCGCTACGTTCCAGGCGTTACTGATACGCCCTTCCGTGTACTTGCTACCCATAATCGGCAATTCTTCCACCGTGTAGTCGCCTTCCACATAGTTTTTCGAAGGCGTTGCATTGATGTTCATGCTGAACATCAGGTTTACGTCCCAACGGTCTGTAAGGAAGTATTTGCCCTGGATACCAATCAGGTTGACCAGACTGTTACTGTTCAGATTTCCCAAGTTGAGATACATTCCCGGATCATCGGACATATTGGGATTGGTCACCGATGTTCCCAGTCCAACGTCCTGTGTGAATCCGTTCTTTGTATTCCAGTAAGTCGGCAGCAGATAATTCATGTCCTGATTGAACATCTGGTTGTTGCCAATCACGGCTGACACCTGCCACTGGCCTTTCTTGGGAGCAAACGACGCATCACTGCTGCTGTACTGTTGCGCCGTGATTGGCGCAACAGATGCTACAGACAGAAGTAATATGCATAGTTTTTTAATCATACTTCTAAGTTTAAACGTTCATTATTATTCAGCAGGAGTTTCTTCACCACCTTCTTCCGGAGTTTCAGGAACTTCAGTTGTGCTGTCACCATTATAAGCTTCAAGCAGTTTCTTAATGGTGTTTTCCAGACGAGTTACAGCAGCTTTCTTATAATCAACTTCTTTCTGCTTTGCTGCGATTGCGTCATCCAACATTTTGAGGCAATTATCTTTGGAAGCTTCTGTTTCTTCTGTTTCATACTTAAACTTGTATTCTGCATACAGATCAATCTTAGTTTGAACTTCGATGATATCTGCTTCAATTTGTTCTATTTTACTTTCGATGTTATCAATAGCACTTTCCAAAGTTTCTGGTACTACTTCATAACCGCCATCTTGTGTATAATCTACATAGAAGATATTACCAGTATTGATCAGATTTTGAATGTCACTGATTTCTTTTTCCAAAACAGAATACTTGGTTGTAAGACTATAGTTACCATTCAAGTAGATGTCCATATAAGGATTCTTACAGATCTCATCGGTACTGAATATAGATCCTATTTCTCCAGATGCTTGACCTTTGATGAGGAATGTTTCGATTTCCATCTTCCACAAAGCTTCCAAGGCTTCCAACTGTTCGGTTCTGCCAGCATTAATGATACTTATCGCATTGTCTGCAATCAGCTGAGCATCTACTGCATCTTTATCGACTTTTTGATACAGAGCTACCCATGAATCGATTGCACCAAACAAGTCTTGTGCATCTTGATTGTCTAAATAAGCTTTGTATGTACCTCCTGTAGGTTCATAGCCGGCAGGCATAGTGTATTCTTTTGTCTTGTCTGCTTTTTCGGTAACAGTAGGTTGGACTGCATCGTTAAGAGAATTCGGATAACCTCCAAATACTGTACTTGTAGCATCTAAGAATGCATCCAATTTACACTTATCATTGCCGGATCTGTTAGTTGAAATATGTTCTGCACCTAAATTATATGGGTTAGATTCGTAATAACCAACAAGGCTATTAAATGCAGTAAGGTCTGCGTCAGCTGCGAATGCATTCTTGTAATCAGTTCTGAAGTTTCCATCGTTTTGACCATCAACAGCTTCACGTTTATTGAAATAGTCAATTAATAACGTTCTCAAGGTGTTAGCTGCAGCTACAGTTTTGGTATCTAAACCATTATATTTCTTAATCTCAGCTATAACAGAATTATAATATTCTGAACCTTTGTAGTTTTTATAGGTTTCCAATGCATCCATGTAAGCTTTGTATGCATCAATCCATGCTTTCAAATCTTTTTCAGCAGTTGCTTTCAGCTGTTCGCCATCAATCTTAAATCTTTCAATTTCGTTGGCAACTTTGGATGTATATTCTTCCTTGATGGTACCATCTTCATTTGTGATATCATAAATTTGCTGGCTAAACATATTCTCATATGCAGACTTATACTTATTTGTATATTTTGCCAAAATATCATCTGCTAAGTCTGACAGGTATCTTCCTTTATTTCCACCATTCATTTCAGTGCTCCACTTACCTGTCATAACCCAATCTGTAGACATCTTGTCTCTTGTACCATCATTGTCTTCATCAATGAATGCTTTCTCTGCATTTCCATCGAACTTTCCGTTGGAGCCATCTGTAATGATAGCATACAAATCGTTTACCATTTCAGAAGATACATCACTTGTAGCTATGGTATAAGTTCCCGGTTTGGCCAAGGTTTCTTCTGCTTTGAGAATTTCTTGTGTACCTGCTTTGCCCAGAATCTCTTCTCTAGTCTTTTCGATTTCAGCAATCTTTTCAGCTTCTTCTTTATCCAAGGCAGCTAATGCATTGTTCTTTTCTGCCAGCTTCGCATTTAAAGCAGCATCGTCAGTCGGATCTATGGCTTCAAGATCTGCTAACAGGCCTTCCAAAATTTTCTTGGTTTCTTCATATTCGGCTTTTTCAATTTCTAGACCAGATGCATAGTTCTCATCTTGAGAGAGGAACTGAATGCGCTGTATTTCCAATTTGAAGAGTGCAGACTGGGCATCTGTGTAGTCTTTGTTGATGGAGTTGTCTGGGCTTAAAGTTACAGGGTTACCTTTCTCATCGTAATATTTACCTCCAACCAATTGAGCCATGTATTTTCCTAATTTAGCAGAATAGATATCATCTTTCATGGTGATCAATTGAGCAGCCAAGTCTTCCATGGTCTTCTTTAAATTGAAGTCAGCTTGTGCTTGTTTTTGCTGAAGCTGTATCAAAGAAGTTTGCAAACTTACTGCCAGTGTATCGCGCATTGCCTGTAATGAATCTTTTTTCCATTCAGTGGCAGCCTGTTTCAACTCCAGATCCAACTGTTTGATCTGGTTATCAATTTCTTTTCCTTGGTTTCCGATAATGATACCTTCTGCCCAAGCTTGTTCTTTAGCTGCTAATGCTTGTTGTACGGCAGCCTTTGCACGCAATAATTCCGCTTTTGCGCCACGAAGATCATTAATACCCGCCGGTTCGTCATTGTCGATACAGCTGGTCAACGATGTAGACACTCCACCCATCAGCAGAGCAGCTACGAGATAAGTCCATTTTCTCATAGATTCAAGTTTTAATAAGTTAAAAAAATTAAGTAGAATACTATTTATTACTATAAGTTTTTTATCTTTGTAAATTCAAGTTTCAAGTTTGTTTTAAGGTTTGTTCTTTGGTTCTTCAAGCTCCTTTCTTCTTTTTGTTTTTTTATAGGTTGTTCGAGTTTTATATAGGTTATTCAAGTTTTCTACACGATGTTTTTCTTTCGTTAACGATGGCAAATTTAGGCCGAAACACTTCTTTTTCCTTGTCAAAACGTGTAATTACACGTACAAATCGACAAAACAACAATGATTTAACACAATTCTTTGCGTTTTCTTTTAAAAATGTCATCAGCTCTTCATTCCGCCCTCCCCGTTTCAGCGGGATGTGTTTTTCTTTAAAAAACGTTTCGTCATTCACCTTAAAAGCCCGAATTCAATGTTGTAAAACGTCGAAGCGTTTTTTAAAAAGCCCGAAGGGCTTTTTTTGATTGAAATAATATGGTTTGAATGATGCAAAAGTACTTTCTGGACTGACCGGAAAAATCGACTGGACGATTAGCCTTCATCGAGTATAACGATTGGGCCGCAACGACCGCACGATTCGGCTTCAACGACTGCACGTTTCAGCCGGGTTGACCGCACGTTTCCGGAAGGTTGAAAAGGGAACATCTGGGGGATGAAAAGAAAAAGTCTTCCCGCCTGGCAGGTCTCGGTGAGACATACGGGGCGGGAAGACTGGAAGACATGCTCGGGATGAGCATGGTTTATGGGGTGAAACAAGAGTTTCCGTTAGCAGAGAGTCCGGAACAGGGCGGCAGGATCAGCGGAAATCTTTCAGTTCCTGCTGGAGTTTCTGACGGGTAAAGTAAATGCGGCTTTTGACGGTTCCAAGAGGGAGTCCCAGTTTGTCAGCAATTTCGCGGTACTTGAATCCGGAAACATACATGGCGAACGGGATGCGGTATTCCTTGGGCAGAGCGTTTACTACCCGGCGGATTTCTTTCAGATCATGGCTGCTTTCAGTGCTTTCGTCAGCCAGATCGATGCTTTGATTCAGATAGAACAGGTTGTCGGTCTGGTCCACGTAGGTCTGGTCGCGTACAGCCTTGCGGTAATTGTTGATAAAAAGGTTGCGCATGATGGTGTACATCCATCCTTTGAAATTGGTTTCTGCTGCATATTTTTCTTCGTTGTCCAGCGCTTTCAGGGAAGTTTCCTGAAGAAGGTCGTTGGCATCTTCGTGGTTAGCTGTTAACTTATAGGCAAAGCGCAGCAGGTCGTTTTGTACATTTATCAGGTCGCGGGTAAAACTCTCAGTTCTCATAATTTTCATTTTTAAATAATTAATGCAGATGATCTTGGTGAATCATCATACTGCAATATTACGACAAAGTTCTGAGAACGAGGGGATAGTATCTGACATCTTAGGGGGTAAAATCAGGTATTGATCATTTTGCCCCCTTTATTTACCGGTTAACAGGGGATGGAAATTCATACAACGGCCTTCCGGATTTCCTTCCGCCATGTAGAAGGGGGTTGTCCCTCCTTTGCTTTGAACTGTTTGCTGAAGTGGGCAAGATCGGCGAACCCTACTTGTTCAGCGACTTCGGCCAGGCTTATGTCCGGATTGTTGATCATCCGCTCTTTGGCTTCTTCGATTCTTAAGCCGTTAACCCACCCGTTGAAGTTTGTCTGATAGGTATCATTGATGAAATTAGAGAGGTATGTGCGGTTGATACCTATTTCCTTACTCATTTCCTGAATGGTAAGTCCGGAATGGAGATAACCTTTTCCGGAAGTCCATTCTTTAATTTTCTCTTCTATTTTCTCGTAGTTCAATTCGTTGGTTTTTTTCATGACCGTTGTGTTATCTATGGTTAGCGTTATGGTTGGTGAGGCCGGAGTCTGATCCGGTGTTTCATTTTCTTCGATCAGGGGATAATTGGCAATGTATATGCCATAGTTATGGAACTGCAGGGCAAAAACTATGTAGAAAATTGTGTAAATTCCTGTGAATATCAGCTGGCTGATGAAGTATGGGTAAATGTTTACAACAACAGACAGTCCGAACATGATGCACAGGCCGATACACAGAGGATGGATGCGCTTTTGCAGATAAGGCGCACGCTCGGGATGTACCTGTGTCCAGCGTCTGGCAATACGGAGATAGACGCGTATATAGAGGATCAGCAGGAGGGCATAGCAGGCCATGAGGACATAGTAGAGAAGAGTACCCGTCTGTCCGTCCAGGCCGAAATAGTATATCAGATTTGCGGCCGCCAGCAGAAATGTATAGATCAACTGCCGCCGCATGAATCCTTCCAGTTTGTGTCCTATATATATAGGATAGGTGATAGACCAGAGGAATAACAGGGTTTGTATGGGTGCCAGGCTTTGGATAAAGAAAGCTTTCAAGGTTTCATGATAACTTTCCGTGGAGAATGCGATGCCCAGTGATGCGAGGCCGACCAGAATGTAGGCGGCTTCCACATAAATCCGGCTGTGTTTGTTGCGCCTGCACATTTCTCCTTTCGGCACTTCCGAGAAGTGAAGGAAAAGAGCCAGTATCAGGCTGCTGACGCCGGAGAATGTCTCCATAGTGAAAAAGATTCTTTCCATGGCGTGTTGATTTTTTGTTAAAAGTAGCGAATAGTCAAACTAAGCCTTTGTCAAATCGTAAAAAATCCTGTCTTATTGCTATAAAACATACTTTTGAAGGAGTATGATAAAGGCAATATTTTTCTTTTCGCTAAGGGTAAATGTAGCGAATTGACAAATATTGCAGAAACGGGATTTCTTGTCTATTTGTACTATGGAGAGGAAATGTATGCTTATCCGATGGATATTCGTAACTATTCAGTCGAAAAAATTACTGATAGATCAATTGGGACAGGTATTCTTCTGTCAGTACTTCATTGGCAATCTCCAGCAGTTGGGAAGCGGTAAGTTCTTCGATGCGGCGGTACACTTCTTCCCGGCTGTCGTATTTGCCGTAGTGAAGAAAGCATTTGCCCATGTCGAGGGCATTGTTCTCAAAATTGTCACTTGCCACTCCGATTTGCCCGATGATCTGCTTTTTGGCAGCATGAAGCTGGGCGGTGGTCAGTGCACGGTCACGCAGTTGTTTCAACTCTTTCCGCACCAGACTGATACACGAGTCGACGTCTTCCGGATCGCAGCCGAAGTAGATACAGAACGTTCCGGTGTCGGTATAGGAAGTAAGATTCGATTCTACATTATACACCAGCCCCCGGCGTTCGCGCAGGGATACGTTGAGGCGGCTGTTCATTCCGGGCCCTCCCAGAATGTTGTTCAACAGATAAAGACCGGTACGTCGTTCATCGTAGGCATGATAGCCGCGGCCCCCGATCATGACGTGTGCCTGATGGGTATCCTTGTGTGTCGTGAGGTGCTGCGGACGATAAGGCAGCGGAGACTGGCGGTGATAGCCTTCGACAGCCGAACAGGGAATATCAGCTGTGACTTTCTCCAGTGTACGCAAAGCCTTGCGGAAGTCAATATCTCCCAGAATAAAGAATACCATGTTGGTGGAACGGTAATATCTTCTTGTAAAATTCAGGGCATCCTGGCTGGTGAAGTTCCGGAGCAGGTCTGGCTTTCCCAGAATGTTTCTGCCCAGGGGATGGTTGGGAAAAATCAGTTCTTCAAAGTCGTCAAAGATCAGTTCAGCCGGACTGTCTTCATAGCTTTGGATTTCATCGATGATGACTTCCACTTCCTTGTCTATTTCCTGTTGGGGGTAGGTGCTGTGAAATACGATGTCCGTCAGCAATTCTGCTGCGCGTGAGAAATGTTCTTTCAGAAAAGCACTGTAGACTACAGTCTCTTCCTTGTTGGTGTAGGCGTTCAGATCGCCTCCTACATTTTCCATGCGGTTCAGGATATGCCAGGCCTTCCGCTTATGGGTTCCCTTGAAGATAAGGTGTTCCACAAAGTGGGCCATACCTTGCTCGTGCGGCTGTTCATCGCGTGTGCCGGCATCAACGGCATAACCGCAGTAAGCAACATTTGTCGGGCTGGGTGCATGAATGACACGAAGTCCGTTAGGCAAGGTAAAAGTACTATATGACATGATCTTTTGCATGATAAACGGTTTCCGGCGGCAAAATTACATAAATACTTATTGCTATTCAACGTAAAATGCAGATATTTGCAAAACAGAATCGCTTTAGAAGAGGTGAAGATATGGATAAGATAGCTATATTTTGTTCTGCTTCGGACCATATTGCTCCGGTTTATGTGGAAAAAGCGCGTGAACTGGGAGCCTGGATGGGGCAGAACCGGAAATGGCTGGTGTACGGAGGATCGGACACCGGACTGATGGAAGAAGTGGCCCGTGCAGCCAAGGAGCATGGGGCTATGATCATGGGCGTGGTGCCCGACAAACTTGAAGAACGGGGGCGGGTGAGCAACCTGCTTGATGTGACGTTCCATACCGTAAATCTGAGTGACCGTAAGGATATCATGCTTCAGGAAGCGGATGTGATGGTGGCTTTGCCGGGAGGAGTGGGGACACTCGACGAGGTGTTCCATGTGATGGCAGGGGCAACTATCGGCTATCATTCCAAACAAGTCATCTTCTATAATGTGGAAGGATTCTGGAACGGGCTGCTGGATTTCCTGAGCGGACTGGAAGCTGCGAACTTTGCCCACCGTCCGCTGAACAACTTTTATCAGGTAGCCAATACCTTTGAGGAACTGACTGCCTTGCTGAAATGAATATTCACTAAAAAACAACCTGATATGATTTCATCTATTAATGAATTGCTGAAGCGCGAAGCCCAGGCTGTATTGAACATTCCGGTGACGGATGCGTATGAGAAAGCCGTGGCTCTGATTGTGGAGCAGGTACATGAAAAGAAAGGTAAGCTGGTGACCAGCGGCATGGGAAAGGCAGGACAGATTGCCATGAACATTGCCACTACATTCTGTTCAACCGGCATTCCGGCTGTGTTCCTGCATCCTAGCGAGGCACAGCATGGTGACCTGGGAATTCTGCAGGAAAATGATCTGATGCTGCTGATTTCCAATTCGGGAAAGACCCGTGAGATTGTAGAATTGACGGAACTGGCCCGAAAACTGAATCCGGATATGAAGAAGATTGTCATTACGGGAAATCCTGACAGTCCGCTGGCACAGGCAGCAGATATTTGCCTGGCAACCGGTCATCCTGATGAAGTTTGCCTGCTGGGTATGACACCGACTACCTCCACTACGGTGATGACGGTTATCGGAGACATTCTGGTCGTTGAGACCATGCGGCGTACAGGCTTCACTATTGAGGAATATAGTAAGCGTCATCATGGCGGTTACCTGGGCGAACGTTCACGTGAATTGAGCAAGTAGTCTTTCTTTTTCCCAGCCGCTAAAGAGGGAATCCGGATTATTTGCTGAAACGTTCCTGATTCTCTGCCGCTATTTTACGGATTGCCTGCTGGAAAGCAATAAAGCCTCCGCCCAGTACGCGATTGCCGTCATAGAAAACTGCTGACTGGCCGGGGGTGATGGCTGAAGCCGGTCCTTCGAACTTCACCAGCAGACGATTGTCGTCAAGCGTAATGACACGACAGGGAATGGACCTGCTGCGGTAACGGATGCGAACAGACAGACTGGGGCAGGTGAGCAACTCTTCCAGATTGGCTACGTTGACATCCTCTACGAGCATATACTCGGCATTCAGCTGTTCTGCGTCACCCAGCATCACTGTATTCTTGGCCGGATTGATCTTGAGTACGTAAGCAGGTTTGCCCAGTGCAATGTCCAGTCCCCGCCGTTGTCCGATGGTGTAATAGGCGAATCCTTTGTGCTGTCCCAGTTTGAGTCCCTTGCTGTCAACAAACCATCCCGGGCCGATGCGTTCGTCAATGTCCGGACAATGCTCCCGGAGAAAGTCGCGGTAATCTTTGTCGATAAAGCAGATCTCCATACTTTCACCTCCGCGGGCTTTGGCCTCAAATCCTTTCTCTGCCAGGTAAGCCCGTACCTCTTGTTTGGTCATTCCGCCTAAGGGGAAGAGCATACGGCGCAGAATTTCCTGCGGCAACTTCCAGAGGAAATATGACTGGTCTTTGGTGGGGTCGTCACCGGTCAGAATATAACGGTAACCATTACGGTCTTCAAGCTGGCAGTAGTGGCCTGTGGCAATCCAGGCGCAGTCTGTACGATCGGCCCATTCGCAGAGGATACGTTCCTTGAACAGTGGGTTACACATCACGCAAGGGTTGGGGGTCCGTCCTCTCATGTATTCGTCGATGAAGTATTTCACAATTACCTGGCGGAACTCTTCGCGTACGTCGGCAACGTGGTGTTCAATTCCCAGTCGGGCAGCAAGAGTCTGTGCTTCGAGCACTTCGTCCGGCTGTTCCTGACCGGGTGTGCTGAAATGGGACGGCACGTCCCAGGTGCGCATGGTGACTCCGACTACTTCATATCCTTGTTCCTGCAGCATGATGCATACGGCAGAACTGTCTATTCCGCCACTCATGCCTACCAATACTCTTTTGTCTTTGTGGATTGTCATGATCTGTTTATAAAAAAGTTTCCGGTTCCCGGCGTGCACTGAATTTTTCGTGCAGAATGGCCGTGAAGGGTGAATCGAAGATACGTGCGCCGGTGGGACATTCCTTGACGCAGGCACAGCAACGGATGCAGCGTTCGGCAATGGTCTCAATCTGACTTCCGTCTGCGCTCAGGTGAATGGCGTGGGTAGGGCAGACTTCGATGCAGTTTCCGCAGGCATAGCAGAGGTCATTGCATACAGGTGTGGCATTGTTGCCTGCAGGAAGAGGTTTGTAGGGAACATTCCCTTTGATAAAGAATGACGGCAGAGGGAATGTACTTTCCTGCAGTTTTTTCAGACTTTTACGTCCGAACTGTTCTGCTTTCTGCAAATCGTCGGCATCAGGACGTCCGGCTGCTACCGGCATATTCGGACGGCTGTAACTGTGTTCTCCGATGAATGCTCCGGCCGACAGTGGGGTAAATCCCAGTTCAACAGCTGTGTCACGCAGCTCAACCAGGGCATCTTCGTAGTCGCGGTTCCCGTAGATGCTCAACAGAATGACCGGTGCATTATGTCCTTTCAGACGTTTCAATCGTTGTAAGGCAATGGGAGCTACTCGTCCTCCGTAAACCGGAACTGCTATGACAGTCAGGGCATCATTGATCAGAATGGGGGAAGTTTCCTCATCCAGGGTGAGGTCGGTTTCTATCCGCCGTCCCATACCGATGCCTTCGCCGACGGCACGAGCTATCTTCGCAGAAGTATGAGTGGGGGAGAAAAACACAAGGTGGGTTGTCGTATATGGCTCCATAATCAAAAAAGTTAGTTACTACATCTGGACAAAGGTAACTTTTTTTTCGTACTTTTGCGTAATTATCGAAAGAATCATGGAAGAACAATTTGATATACGTGACTATAAACCGACCGGTAAGGAACGGGACTTTGAGAATGCGCTTCGTCCGTTGCAGTTTGAGGACTTCAGCGGGCAGGACAAGGTTGTAGACAACTTGCGCATCTTTGTCAAGGCAGCCCGTTTGCGTGCCGAAGCTTTGGATCACGTGCTGTTGCACGGCCCTCCCGGACTGGGAAAAACAACCTTGAGTAACATCATTGCCAATGAACTGGGAGTAGGATTTAAGGTTACTTCCGGTCCGGTACTCGACAAACCTGGGGATTTGGCAGGTGTGCTGACCAGTCTGGAACCGAACGATGTGCTGTTCATTGACGAGATTCACCGGTTGAGTCCTGTAGTGGAAGAATATCTTTATTCGGCAATGGAAGACTACCGTATCGACATCATGATTGATAAAGGACCTTCAGCCCGAAGTATTCAGCTGGATTTGAATCCGTTTACACTGGTAGGAGCGACTACCCGAAGCGGGTTGCTGACGGCTCCGCTCCGTGCTCGTTTTGGTATTAATCTCCATCTGGAATATTACGATGATACGATACTTTCGCGAATTATTCTGCGTTCGGCTGGTATTTTAGGTGTACCCTGCGATGTAGATGCAGCCGGAGAAATTGCTTCACGCAGCCGTGGAACGCCCCGTATTGCGAATGCTTTGTTACGGCGGGTACGTGACTTTGCACAGGTGAAGGGAAGCGGCCGGATTGATGTGGAGATTGCCCGTTATGCACTGGAAGCACTGAATATAGACCGGTATGGCTTGGATCAGATTGATAACAAGCTGCTCTGTACCATTATAGACAAGTTCAAAGGCGGGCCTGTGGGACTGACTACCATTGCTACGGCATTGGGGGAAGATCCGGGAACACTGGAAGAAGTATATGAACCTTTCTTGATCAAGGAAGGATTCCTGAAGCGTACACCTCGGGGAAGAGAGGTGACGGAACTGGCTTATAAACATTTGGGTAGAAGCCTTTATAGTAGTAATAAAACATTGTTTGATTAAGCCGGGCATATGGCGGTGCCGGGCTTGTGGCGGGCCGGAAATGCATATCCGGCCTGTTCGAAGTTGGATTTTGAAATATGGCTGGACTGAAATCTTTGGCTAAGGACACTGCCATCTACGGATTGAGCAGTATTGTGGGACGTTTCCTGAACTATCTTTTGACTCCGCTTTACACGGAAGTGCTGGCGGCATCATCCGGTAAATATGGAATCGTATCGAATGTATATGCTTATACGGCATTGATTCTGGTTTTCCTGACCTTTGGTATGGAAACCGGTTTTTTCCGTTTTGCCAATAAGACAACGGAAGATCCGAAAAAGGTGTATGCTAACTCTTTGATCTTTGTTGGCGGACTTTCCCTGATTTTCGTGGTGTTGTGTTTCCTGTTTCTGGATCCAATCTCGTCTCTGTTGGGTTATCCGGATCATCCGGACTATATTGCCATGATGGTACTGGTAGTGGCACTTGATTCGTTCCAATGTATTCCGTTTGCTTATCTGCGTTATCAGAAACGTCCCATTAAGTTTGCTGCAATCAAACTGTTCAATATCGTAGGGCTGATTCTGCTGAATCTGTTCTTCCTTTTGCTTTGTCCCTGGCTGGACGTACATGCCCACTCACTGGTTTCATGGTTTTATGATCCTGAATATCTGGTAGGGTATATCTTTGTAGCTAATCTGATAATGACATCCGTGCAGATGTTCTTCTTTATTCCTGAACTGAGAGGACTGGTGTGGAGACCGGATAAGGCGTTGCTGAAGCGTATGGTTAACTATTCGTTTCCCATCCTGATATTCGGACTGGTCGGTATTCTGAACCAGACTGTAGACAAGATGATTTATCCTTTCCTGTTTGAGGACCGCCAGGAAGGACTGGTGCAGCTGGGTATTTATAGTGCAACGAGTAAGGTAGCAATGGTGATGGCGATGTTCACACAGGCTTTCCGTTACGCCTATGAACCTTTTGTATTCGGCAAGAGTCGGAACAGTGATGACCGTGGTACGTATGCGGCAGCGATGAAGTATTTCTTTATCTTTTCCATGCTTGCATTTCTGGCTGTGATGTTTTATATGGACTTGTTGCGCTATATGGTAGCTTCCGATTACTGGGAAGGACTGAGCGTAGTGGCCATTGTGATGGGAGCTGAGATTTTTAAAGGTATCTATTTCAATCTTTCCTTCTGGTATAAGCTGACGGATGAGACACAATGGGGAGCTTACTTTTCTCTGATCGGTTGTGGAGTGATCCTGGCTTTGAATATCTGGCTGGTCCCGACATACGGATATGTAGCTTCCGCGTGGGCTTCGGTAGCCGGATATGGTTTGATAACACTTTTGTCTTATTTTATCGGTCAAAAGAAGTATCCGGTGAAATATCCTTTGAAGGATATGGCTGTTTATCTGGTTCTGGCTGCTGCACTGTTTATTGTCGGACAGGAAGTAACTGTTTCGAATGTTATAGCCCGTCTGGCCTTCCGTACGGTATTGCTGCTGGTCTTTGTTGCTTATATCGTGAAAAAGGATCTGCCCTTGAAGAGTATTCCGGTGATCAATCGTTTTATTAAATAATCAATAATACTATGGAAGTAGGCAATCACAGAAAGTATCTGATCCGTACTTTCTTTAAGAATTATCTGGAGTTAAACCGCACCGAGGCGGAAGAGCGGGAAACCGTAGAATCGATCCGTAACGGAGTGGAATTTAAGGGAGCGAATCTGTGGATTCTGATATTCGCGATATTCATAGCGTCTCTGGGACTGAATGTCAATTCTACGGCCGTGATTATCGGTGCCATGCTGATTTCTCCTCTGATGGGGCCGATTATGGGGGTGGGCCTGTCTGTGGGGTTGAATGATTTTGAATTGATGAAGCGGTCTTTGAAGAGCTTCTTGATAACTACCTTGTTCAGTGTGACCACTGCTACCATTTTCTTTCTGGTGAGTCCCGTTGCCGAGGGGCAGTCGGAATTGCTGGCACGTACGTCACCCACCATTTATGACGTATTCATCGCCTTGATGGGTGGCTTGGCAGGTGTGACGGCGCTCTCTACCAAAGAGAAAGGAAATGTGATTCCGGGTGTTGCCATTGCTACGGCTTTGATGCCGCCTCTCTGTACGGCAGGCTACGGGCTGGCAACGGGTAACTTGATTTATTTCCTCGGTGCATTCTATCTTTATTTCATCAATTCCGTGTTTATCAGTCTTGCCACTTTCCTGGGCGTGCGCGTGATGCACTTCCAGCGCAAGGAGTTTGTGGATAAGAACCGGGAGAAGAAAGTACGTAAATATATCGTCCTGATTGCTATCCTGACCATGTGTCCCGCTGTCTATCTGACGGTAGGTATCGTCCAGGATACCTTCTTTGAGAGTGCTGCCAACCGTTTTGTCAACGAGCAGCTCTCCTTTGAGAATACGCAGGTGCTGGACAAGAAAATCCATCACGAGGGCAAGGGCCACGAAATACGTGTCGTGCTGATTGGGCAGGAGGTGCCCGAAGCTTCCATCGCCATTGCCCGCAGCAAGATGAAAGACTATAAGCTAGACAATACCAAGCTGATAGTCCTCCAAGGTATGAACAATGAAGCGGTGGATATTTCTTCCATCCGTGCCATGGTGATGGAAGACTTCTACAAGAACAGTGAGCAGCGTCTGGTGGAACAGAAACAGAAAATTGCCACACTGGAGCAGAATTTGGAAAGATACAAAACCTTCGATGAATTGGGCAAGAAGATTATCCCAGAACTGAAAGTGCTCTACCCGTCGGTAAAGACCGTATCAATATCTCATGCGATTGAACTGGCGGTAGATTCTGTACGGGTGGATACTGTGACCCTTGCCGTCTTGAAATTCGGCAAGCATCCGGGTGCGCACGAGAAGGAAAAGATTGCGGAGTGGCTCAAGGCGCGTACGGGTGCCAAGCAATTGAGGCTGATTACTGAATAATACAAGAATTGACGGAATGAAAATAAGATTTATACTGATAG
>ENA-OPUE01000294-OPUE01000294.1-human-gut-metagenome-genome-assembly--contig:-NODE-294-length-44424-cov-4.854155_pt1 | contig 44424 bp, 26 predicted proteins | sample MGYA00241466_ERZ501924 | MGnify/ENA primary metagenome ERZ501924 (study PRJEB25962, sample SAMEA2042223) | human gut metagenome | biome: human gut; feature: human-associated habitat; material: faeces...
CTCGTTTGCTGCGCAAACTCAAACAGTCCTCGGCAAACGCTGCAAGTGCCTTAATTATAAGTTTGCCTATTTTTTGAATGTCGCGCTTCGTCCAAATTCGTACTTTAGGTAAATTGTTATGAACAATAGCAATGTTACCGAAATTTTTAAGAATACAAAATTATAAATTGTATTTTTATAATAAGCATTTGAGAAGTAAGATTTACGCCAGAGCGCGGCATTAAAAATTTAGCGGTGTTTACTGAAAGCCAATAAAAATTTCCCGATGTTTGAGCGCAGCGAGTTTCGCGGAAATTTTTATTGGTTTCGGCGTACCGCATGCAGATTTTTTGCTTTAGCAACAAAATCTGTAAATTTTTGTTTGCCGCATGACTTTTCTTGCTTCGTTCTTTTGGTCACTCAAAAGAATGAAGATGTGTAAAAAAGTAAATTAAAAAACATTAACGTAAATACAAAGAGAAAACGCAAATTAAAACTAAATGACATAAACAATAACATATCCACAATTTAACTTGCCAAGCCTGCATATTTAGGAGATAATATATTTATCACCTGTTAATTATGTTTTGGGAAAGAAGTGTTGATATGCAGCAAAAACAAGTAAGTTATCTGCACATGTTCAATGTGTTTTTTAAAATAGGGCTGTTCACTATCGGCGGCGGCCTTGCTATGATTCCCTTAATCCGCGACGAATTTGTTGAACGCCAGGGCTGGATTGACAACAAGGACATTACCGACGTGCTGGCGATTGCACAATCGCTGCCGGGCGTTATTGCCGTTAACTCCGCCACTTTTTTAGGCTACCGCCTGGCAGGAATTATGGGCGCGCTTGTCTGCACCATCGGCGTAGTGCTGCCTTCGTTTTTAATTATTTTTGCCATTGCCATGCTGTTTGCCTCCAGCGGACTGGACAGCAACACTTACATTTTAAAATTCTTCGCCGGAGTTAACGCCGCCATTACTGTGCTTTTGGTAGTTGCCACCAAAAAAATGTTTACTTCTTCTGTCAGCAACAAACTTGGATGGGCTATACTTTTAATTTCCGTTGCAGAAATTTACGTTTTGGGCTTTGGCATTGCCTCCACCGTTATCGCGGCAGCGCTGTACGCCATTGCCGCTTACCGTCTTTTGGGAAGGAGGGCTGAATGATGGGCATTTACTGGGATTTGTTTTTTGTGTTCTTTAAAATCGGCCTGCTCTCCTTCGGAGGTGGCCTTGCCATGGTCAGCGTCATTCAGCAGGAGGTTTTGGCACATGGGTGGATTCCAGCTGCGGAATATGCGCGTATTATCACCATTTCGCAAATGACGCCGGGGCCGATTGCTGTCAACACTGCAACCTACGTTGGGGCGCGCGTGTGCGGTCCGGATTTTGTACCGGCGTTTATGGGGTCATTTATCGCCACACTCGGCGTATCACTGCCTTCGTTCATCATAGTTTATTTTGTTGCCCGCTCGCTGGAAAAATTCAGCCAGTCGCGCCTTGTTAAAGAAGCGCTGTGCGGTATCCGCCCGGCGGTTATTGCCTTTATGATTACGGCGGTAATTTTCTTTTTAGATATTACCGTTTTCCCGATAGACAATGCCAGCAGTGAAAGCAGCACCTTTAACCCCATCGGCATACCGGTGCTGGCCGTGCTGTTTTACCTGCACTACTACCGCAAAGTAGGCGCCATCAGCCTTATGCTCATCAGCGGTATTATTGGCATTTTAGTATATTGAGTTTTGAATTTCATATAACTTTAAACTGAGAAAAGTGTGGAAAAATATACTTATGTTACTATAAGGCAAAAGCCGCAGTTCACAGTGAACTGCGGCTTTTAATTATTATTAAGTTAATTCACCAATGGTACTTCTTAAGTATCATTTTATCGGTACGTTTTTAACATAACTTATAATACTATAAGTTATGTTAAATTACTCACTTTATCAGAAGCTCCAGGTAAGATTAGCCATCCATTTATTGGCTTTAACGGTATCACCTTTCTGATATTCGTAGCTTAAACCATAAGTTACATCAGCTTTTTCAGCTTCAATACCAAGTCTGCCGATAAAGCTTCCGCTGTCAGCAGTTTCAAAACCGAAGGTATCGCTTGCGCCATTCAGGCTTACAGTCTGGTCAGTATCACGGTCTCCCATAGTCCATACATAGCCTACTTCTGCAATCGGTTTTACAGTCCAGTCACCGCTCTGTACTTCTGCGCTGTAAGTTACGCCAACCGGCAGGAGCCACAGGTTCTGGTCATCGGCATTGTATTCCATGCCAAGGCTGTTGCTGTAATCGCCTGCGCCAAGGTGCATGTAACGGATGCCAGCATACGGTACAAATTTGCCTGCACCGGCTTTATAAGCCTGTTCTGCACGGATACCAATGCTGAATGCGTCAGCGTCGGCAGAAGCTGTAATTTCGTGACCGCTGTTGTTTTGAGTAATATCGTTATCGCTGTGCATGTAGCTGATATCGCCAAGAATTGCGCTGTCACCATTGTCAATGCGTCCATACAAGCTTGCGCCATAGTATTCTGCATCATTTTTAGTACTGGAAGCAATATTGCTGCCGTCAATGTTGCCATCAGCATAGCTTAAAGCAACGCCTGCGGTAACTTTGCCGTTTTTGTAAAGGTCGCTGCCCACTACAATGCCGTTGTACTGTGCTTCATAGCTGCCGCTGATACCGCCCAAATCCATACCGTCAATATCTTCTTTGTTATGGATGTAATGTGCCCAGATGTCTTTATCCTGTTCACCGTGGGTTGCAAGGCTTAAGTGATGTGCAACTGCGTCAGTCATAGCATTGCTCATGCTGTAAGTGCCGTGGTTTACACCAGCCAGTTCGCCCATGTTTGCTGCGCTGTTGAAGGCTGCAATCTGAGCAGCTTTAGTTGCATTGTTATTAGCATTTGCTGCTGCGTTGAAGAAATCGAATGCTTTATCGCCTTCGTCTTTAGTTTCCAAAGTTCTATCTACAATGTTAGCAATTTCTACAGCTCCTGCGCCATAAACATTATCAACTTTATCATAGCTTGCAGTTACATCAAATTTGCTGTCAGCATTGCTTTCACCAGCGAATTTAAGCAATGCGTTGTTGCTGATAATATTTGTATCATTCCAAGCACTATCAGCACCAGCGATTACATGATAGGTTTCGCCTTTTTTAGCACCGTCAATGTAGAGTTTGCTGGTATCTTCAACAGTTACAGTAGTAACATCTGTAATTGCAGCAGTGCCTTCTTTATTAATGCTCTGACCATCAACCATTACAACGGAGTTTGCAGCAGCGGTAAAAGTACCGTTAGCAGGAGCAGCAGCAGGTACTTCTTCTAAGCCGCCGTTAACTACAACAGCGCCGCCTCTTAAATCTACACTACCATTGATGTACAAACCGGCAGTAATAGCATCTTCGCCCCAGGTTAAACCTGTTTTAGCAAATGTTTCCTGTGCTTTTTCGTTGTTATCTACGCCAAAGCTCATTACGGAGTTCTGGCCCACAACATATTTGCCGTCAACGGCTGTGCCTGCAACGGCCATTTTGCTGGCATCGGTAATTTCAGTGCCATCTTTCCATGCCGGGTCAAGGAATACCGTTGCACCTTTTAATTCTGCATTAGTAACGGTTACATTGCCTGCTTTATCGGCATTGCCGATATTGATAACAGCACCATCTGCACCTGTTAAAGTGTCAACCTTTGCAGTACCGGTAATGGTGGAATTACCGTTTGCAGTAACATTAGTATTTTCCAAAGTACCATTGCCAACATTTATAGAACCACCGTTAAGGGTAACGCCATTGGTTACATTAGTTTTGCCGTTTACATTAAGCGTGCTGTCATTATTAACAGTTACACTGCCGGTTAAGGTATATTTAGTGTTGCTTGTTGCTAATCTATTGCCGATAGTAAAGGAGCCGGTTTGTTTATCTGCACCTTCGACAACACTATCTGTACCAACAACAACTTTAACATCAGCGATTTTACCACCAACAGTAATCAAATTACCGCCAGCGCTGCCACCAAGAGTTACATTTTTAGCATTAGTTATAACCATACCGGTAGAATCTGCCGCCAAATTTAATTTGCCTGCACTAAAACCGTTAGCTACTTTATCTTCAACTACAACACCGTCAAATTTCCCACTTGCATTATCAGAATCAGAACCAACAAGCAAGTTCTTATCTGCATTAACAGTTACTTGGTCAAGTTCAACATCATCACCAATAGACGCTGCGTCATCAACATCAATTTCATTTTCATTGTTTCCACTGCCTGTAACAAGTGTACCAGTCATAACAATTTTTGTTTCGCTATCACTTTGATAGTCTATAAGAGCATCCTTAGCAGAATCCACATAATTCAAGCTATATTTTTCATCAGTTAACTTCAATGTACCGCCAACATAACTGATGGCATCATTAGTTACCGCACCGGAAGTAGAATTAAGTACAGCTTCGTCACTGCTTACATCTACGCCGCGTTCAAAAATCTGGTCGCCTTTGGTTTCAATGACACCGTTATTTTGCAATACAATGCCGCCTTTAACAACATCAAATTCTATTTCTTCACCATCAAAGAAAGTATTGTTTTCAAGGCCGACCAAATATCTTAAGTTTTCGGCTCTTAATGTACCACCTTTTATCTCAATTAAACCGTTGCCCTTCTCACCATCTGCTTCACCACTTATCGCCATAAAGCAACCATCATCAGCAACTGAATAAACAGTATCAGCATTACCGTTTAAAGAAATTTTACCGCCCATTGCTGCAAAAATGCCGCCTTTAGTGTTAATGTTGCTATTATTAACTGTTACTACACTGCCATTACCAAAAGCAGATACACCAGTATTAAGCTGAGCATTGTTGACTTCTACTTTACCGCCAGTTTCTGCATGAAGTTCAGTATAACCATCTGCAACAGGCTTGCCACCGTCCATTACTAAAGGACGACCTTCGGCATTTTCATCTACTTTGTAATATACGGTTTCGTTAACAGAACCACCATTAATTTCAACAAAAGAAGCACTATCTTCCGTAGCGTCTTCAGCCATAACATCACCTGTAATATTTACATTTGTAGTTTTAAGTCCGCTGCCGCTGTTAACTCTAATATCTTCCTGCGTATACTGACCATTTTCCTTTTGATAATAACCGCCGGAGGTAATGCTACCACCGGTAAGTTCTGCATAGCCACCAGTAATTTTAACATAACCTTCAATATTAGCGTTATTAGCAGTTAAAGACAATTCATCGCCTGAATGCATATAAATGCCGTTAGTAATTTTACCGGCAACATTAAGATTAACTGTCGATTCACCGGAAATATCCAAATTGCCAATCGTATATGACCCTGTAACAGTCAGGAAACGTTTCTCTCCATGAAACTCACCCTCTACAATAACATCCTGCCCGGTTAATTCTTCACCAGTTATTTCTCCTAAATACTCATTTGCAGCTAATGCGTTGCCGCAAACGCCAAAGACGCTGGCTGCCAGAACAGTGCATAAAACCTTTTTTGTTAAATCCCGTTTTTTCATCAATTCATCCTCTTTTCTTAAAATTTTAAATTAGTTTTATTTGTAAATAATATACATGCTTTTGTATATTATTTATCAACAATTTTTCAGAAAATTAATCTGCATAAAATAAAAACTAAAAAATCGATTTTTAAACAAGCTTTGAATTAATCAACTATATAAGCATAATAGATACAGTTACATTCCTTCCAGTAAATCGTTCGCATTTACTTCTAATGCCTCTGCAATTTTAAACAAAGTTTCCATTGAATAGCTTTGCCCTTTATTACCTCGTTCAATTAAACTGAGGTAATTGCTGCTTATTCCTACCATTTCAGCAAGTTGTGTTTGTGTATAGCCTTTTTTCTTTCTGTAATAAGCAATTTTTAAACCGACTTCTTTGTATTTTAAAGCAAACAATCCTCTTTCACCTCTTATTAAAATTATCCCATAAATTAAGATTTAAACAACAAAGCTATACTTTGAATTTTCATACTTATACATTTATATAAAGAGATTGTTATCAATAAGATGCACATATTAATTTACTCAAAATACACTAATATTACTATTATCATTGACAGTACAATAAACTTTTATAACAGCTGTTTTAAGCTCTATATTTTTTATGCATAATTATAAAAGACGGCATAGCCAACGCTTGGCAATGTCGTCTTTTATTCAGCAAATATTAAATTTTCTATTATTGATTCTGCCTTTTATTTTTCAATCTGTAAACTCTACATTATTCCCCTGGCTTTTAAGCCACATTTCCATTCCCTCACCATAAGCTTCGGCAGTAATCAAATAGCCTTTTTCAGAATGCTCTAATACTTTTGCCGTTGGAATACGGTCAAGTATAGCTTCTAAAGATGGGCCTCTAAACCAGAATTTTATCTTATGCAGTTTACCACTGTACATAAACTGAACTCTTTTTCTAAAAACCCCTTCCTCAAATCTGTTCTCATACGGTACTTTAAAACGCGTACCGGTTAATTTACAGCTTTTTATCCTGTCAATCCTGTACACAGTAGGTAATTGTTCACAGCCTTCTTTATAAATTATCTTTTTTGTACTGCTATCATCAATAACAGCAATCAGATAAAAATAAAACTCAGAAAACATTATACTTAACGGTTTAACAAGCCTGTTAACTTTAGAGCCGTTCTTCCTGCAATAAATTATTTGCAGCTCCTGCTGCTTCTTTATTGCCTGAGAAATCTGCCACAATTTCCCTAAAAGCAGCGTTTGATGGTGCAGCTCCGCATAGTGAAATTTTTCATTAGCTATCATCTCATTAATGTGCCGTTGATTTTCATAAGGAACACAGCAGGAAACCATTTTCTCCAACATGGGAAACATTTCTGCTTTCATCAAAGCCCTGCTTTCCAGTAATATTTTAGCAGCGGCAAAAGCTTCCTCGTTACTTAACAAGCTGCGCACAGGCGGAATTAACTTATAGCCGTTTACTTTTCTATCATACAAAAGCTGCTGAACCACGCCGGTTTGCTCACTTTGGTTTGCTATAAATGCCCGCAAATCATCAAAATCTCTTTGTATTGACCTTAAAGAACAATTAAACCTTACGGCTTCTTCCTGTTTATAAAGCGTATGACCATCAGCAAGCCTGGCATACATACTAAGCAATCTGTTTTTTACAAACTGTAAATTTTCTTTGTGTTTTACCACATGCAGCAACTCCGTTCCTGTATATAAATATGTTGTTTTGAGTTAAGCCATTATATAAATTATACAACAGAACATAGCTGTAATGTTGGCTATATAAGCTGCTTTATAAAAAAATTGCCATTACTTCCGTTAAAAGAAGCAATGGCATTTTAATTCTTATTAACTTGCTTTCACCAATGGTATTTTTCACCGCGGCTTATTTTAAAAGCGCGGTAAATTTGTTCTACCAGCAAAAGGCGTATCATCTGGTGCGTAAAAGTCAGTTTTGAAAAACTCCAGCGCATATCTGCGCGCCTGCGCAAAGCGTCCGTGTAGCCAAACGCGCCGCCGATAACAAAGGCAATATGGCTTTTGCCAGCCAGCGCCCAGCCGTCAAACAGTTCTGCCAGCTGCGGCGAGGTTATTTCCCTGCCCTGCAAATCCAAAAGCACCACATAAGCGCTTGCCGGTATGGCGTTTATCAAACGCTCCGTTTCTTTAGCCAGCACCTGCTCTTTTTCGGCAGGCGAAGGGTTATCCGGCATTTTTTCTTCGCCAATGGCAATGGTTTCCAGCTTGCAGTACGGCGTCAGGCGTTTGGTAAACTCGGCAATGCCTTCAGTAAGGTATTTTTCCTTAATTTTACCTACGCAGACGAGGCTGATTTTCATATCAGTTGCCCTCCGGCATTTCCTGCAAAGTTACCTGCAAGGTGCGCTCAATGCCTGCACGCAGCACAACAATGGCAACGGTGTCGCCAACTTTCTTTTCTGCAAGTTTGGTGCGCAGTTCAGGGACGGTTTCCACTTTAGCGCCGTCAAAGGTTAAAATAATGTCGCCGGGGCGCATGCCTGCGTTATAAACAGGTCCGCCGGTAACAATTTTCATTACAAAAATGCCGCCGTGCAAATCAAGGTCAAAGCCATAACGTGCGGAAATATCTTTATCAATCAGGCTGGCGCCGATATAGGGGCGCGCAATGCGTCCGTGCTGGGCAAGCTCGTCCAAAATAGGTTTAGCAGAGTTTACCGGGATGGCAAAACCAATGCCTTCAACGCCGCTTACCGCTACTTTGGCAGAGTTAATGCCTACAACCTCGCCGTCGGCATTAACAAGCGCGCCGCCGGAGTTGCCGGGATTAATCGCAGCATCAGTCTGAATAAGGTTAAACTTGCGGTCGCCCAGTTCGATAGAGCGGTTTAACGCGCTGATAACGCCAACCGTTACGCTGCCGCGGAATTCCAGTCCCAGCGGGTTGCCGATGGCAATAGCAGGTTCGCCAACCTGCAAGGTGGAAGAATCGCCGAATTTGGCTACCGGCAAATCTTCATCAACATCAATTTTAACAACGGCAAGGTCCGTTGCGGCATCTGCGCCAAGCACCTTGCCTTTAACGCTGCGCCCGTCCGTCAGGCTCACGATAATTTCCTGCGCACCTTCCACAACGTGGTTGTTGGTGGCAATCAGGCCGCTTTTGTCGTAAATAACGCCGCTGCCTGTGCCACGCTCGGTAAGCTGCACGCGGTTAAAAAAGTCGCGCACATAGGCTTTGTTGGTTATGCCTACAACGGCAGGGCCAACTTTTTGTGCCGCTACCACTACCGGCGTGTTGCGCGCGCCGGAAAGCTTTACTTCCTGCTGAACTGCGGCAGCAGGCTGTTCTTCTTTCCGCGTATTGGCAGTATTGCCGATGCCGCAGCCGCCTAAAAGCACGGCCGTGCTTAATATGCCGCACAAAAATAAATTCATTGATTTTTTAAGCAATGTTTTCTGCATTTTTTACACCCCTCAATAATTTTTTACTATTTCATCCTGCGAGGCTACATATATTTGCGTATCCCCGCCGGTTTCTCCTGCATCCAAAATTCCGCGCACCGTTTTAAGCGCAAGCTCCGGCGTGTTGTTTTCCTGGCTGAGATGCGCCAGAATTACTTCACCCGGCAGCCGCTCCATCTGCGAAAGCAGCCAGCCCGCGGCTTTGTTGGATAAATGCCCGCGCGTACCCAGAATACGCTGCTTTAAGGCATATGGGTAAATGCCTTTTTTAAGCATTTCTTCGTCGTGGTTTGCTTCAAGCACCAGTGTGTCCGCACCGGCTACGTTATTTTTAATTTCTTCCGTAATAAAGCCAACATCCGTAAGGTACACGCAGCGCGCACCTGCATAGCTGAACACATAGCCTACAGCACCTGCCGCGTCATGCGGAACGGCAAAATTAGTAATTTTCAGGCCTTCCGTTTCCAGACATTTGGGCAGCAGACGGCAGCAGCTGCGCTCCATTTCGCTGCGCTGCGGCAAACTGCGCCAGGTTGCTTCGTTGGCAAACACCGGCAAATGGTATTTACGGCTGAATACCGGCAGACCGCTGATGTGGTCGCGGTGTTCGTGCGTCAAAAGCACGCCGTCCAAATCCTCCGGCTGCATGCCGGTTTCTTTTATGCGCTGCGTAAGCTGACGGCAGCTGATACCGGCATCTATCAAAAAGTTTTTGCCGCCCGCTGTAATAATGGTGGCATTGCCTTTGCTGCCGCTGGCCAGCACGGAAATTTTAAACTCGCCCGTCATGCTTCACCTGCGGCAATGGCTGCGCCTGCGCTGGTTCCTATGCGGTCGGCGCCTGCTTCAACCATGGCTTTGGCAGTTTCCGCATCGCGGATTCCGCCTGCGGCTTTAACTCTTAAACCATACCTGCCTGCTTCCTCGTGCAAAAGTTTTACATCCTCCACAGTTGCGCCGCCTTTGCCGAAACCGGTGGAGGTTTTTACAAATTTTGCGCCGCCGTCGGCAATAATGCGGCAGGCAGTGCGTTTTTCACGCGGAGTAAGGTACGCCGCTTCGATAATAACTTTTACCGGGCAGGGCGCCGCTGCTTCCACCACGCGGCGGATATCTTCCGTTACGGCAGCATAATCGCCTGTTTTAAAGGCCGAAACATTCATAACCATATCAATTTCATCGGCATGTTCTTCCATTGCCGTTTTTGCTTCCAGCGCTTTAACACAGCTGAAAGTTGCGCCCAGCGGAAAACCAACCACGGTTACAACTTTTACCTCCGTGCCCTGCAAAAGATGCTTTGCCAGCGGCACATAGCACGGATTTACGCATACGGCGTAAAGATGGTACTTCTGCGCTTCGTCGCAAAGACGCATAATATCTTTAACGGTTGCTTCGGGTTTTAATAATGTATGTTCAATTCTTTGGGCAAGTTCCATAGTTAATCCTCCCCATTTTTACTTTTATACCTTATAATTATAGCAAAAGTTAAGCACTTAAGATTGATAAAAAAGTAAATTTTTTTAAATATTTGTAACTTTTATTTTCCCCGGAAAAATAAACAGGACCCCAAACGGGGCCCTTTCAGTATGCTCAATGTTTTTTGCGGCAGTTTTCGCAGACTCCGTAAAAATAGAACTGGTGCCCGCTTAATTTGTAGCCGCTTTCTTTTTCGGCCTGTGCCATAATACCGCTGTTATCAACATTAAACAAATCCTCTACCTTGCCGCAGCAGGTGCACTGCACATGGTGATGGTCGCTGATGTCGGCATCATAGCGGAAGCTGTCCTCACCGGTATTGATGATTTGGATGACATGCAGCCTGTTTAATATCTCCACGGTTTTATATACGGTAGCAAAACTCATGGAAGGATATTTGGGGCGCAGCGTTTTGTACAGCATTTCAGCGCTGGGATGTTCATGCGTTGCTGCCAGCGTTTCGTACACAGCCAGGCGCTGCGGCGTAACTTTATAGCCGTTTTCGCGCAAAATAGCAGTAAGTTCGCTGTTAGTTAACATAAGCTCCTCCTTCCGGCATTGCCCTTAAAGCAATGCAGCCTTAATAAATCTTTTTAATAATTATATTAAATAAGATTTTCTCTGTCAATATTCATTATCCGTTGACAAAAATATTTCACTAAAACTCCACAAGGATTTTTCCTAACCGCGGCGAATGTAGTAGTATTATTTTTGTAAAACGAGGTACGCCATGACTATTGAACAAATTATAGCAGCCGAGCTGAAAGTAAAACCGCAGCAGGTGCACGCCGCGCTGGAGCTTTTGGACGGCGGCAACACCATACCCTTTATTGCGCGCTACCGCAAAGAAGCCACCGGTACTTTGGACGAAGAAGCGCTGCGCAGCATTGAAGAACGTGCCAAATACCTGCGCCAGCTGGAAGAACGCCGTGCGGAAATACTTGCCGCCATTGAAGCGCAGGAAAAACTGACGCCGGAACTTAAAACGCAGATTGAAGCCGCAGTAAAAATGCAGGAACTTGAGGATTTATACCTGCCCTACCGCCCCAAAAAGCGCACCCGCGTGCAGATAGCCCGCGAAAAAGGACTGGAGCCGCTGGCAGAACTTATAACGCAGCAGGTACAGCCGCCGCTGCCGCTTGAAAAACTTGCCGCACTGCATATTGATGCGGAAAAAGGCGTAAACAGCGCCGAAGAAGCGTGGCAGGGCGCAATGGACATCGTTGCCGAAAACATCTCGGATAACGCCGCCGTGCGCGATCTTATACGCCGCGAACTGTGGAAGAACGCCGAGCTTGCATCGGCACTTGGCGCAGACGAAGCAGAAGCCAAAGATTTTTTAATGTACGCGGATTATGCCGAACCCGTACACCGCCTGCCGCCGCACCGCATTTTGGCACTAAACCGCGGCGAAAATAAAGGGCTCTTAAAAGTAAGCCTTAAATACCCTGCCGAAATTATGACTGGAAAACTGGCGCGCAAACTTAAAATACAGCAGCATACCGTATGGACGGAAATGTACACGGCGGCACTTGCCGACAGCTACAAACGCCTTATTTTCCCTTCGCTGGAACGTGAAATAAGAAACGAACTTACCGAAAAAGCCGAAAAGCAGGCCATCAGCATTTTTGCAGCCAATCTGCGCCAGCTGTTATTGCAGCAGCCTGTTGCCGGGCACACCGTGCTCGGGCTTGACCCCGGCTACCGCACCGGCTGCAAAGCGGCCGTCATCAGCCCACAGGGCAAAACACTGGCCACCGACGCCTTATACATTACCGGCAGCGAAAAACAAAGGGCGCAGGCCGAAGCAGGCTTTTTAAACCTTGTAAATACTTACGGCGTAACGCTTGTTGCTATCGGCAACGGCACAGCATCTTACGAAACGGAAGAATTTACCTCGCAGATGATTGAAAAACACCGGCTTAACATTGCCTATACCATTGTCAGCGAAGCAGGGGCTTCCGTGTATTCCGCCTCCAAACTGGCGCGCGAAGAACTGCCGGAACTTGACGTTTCGCTGCGCGGTGCTGTTTCCATAGCACGCCGCGTGCAGGACCCGCTGGCGGAGCTTGTAAAAATTGAGCCGAAAGCCATTGGCGTAGGGCAGTACCAGCACGACGTTAACCAGAAAGAACTGGCCGAAACGCTCACCGGCGTTGTGGAAAGCTGCGTTAACCACGTAGGCGTGGAGCTTAACACCGCCTCGCCCGCGCTTTTAAGCTATGTGGCTGGCGTTTCGCCAACCGTTGCCAAAAACATTATTGCCTGGCGCGATGAACACGGCAGCTTTACCGCCCGCAAAGAACTTTTAAAAGTAAGCAGGCTTGGTCCCGCCGCCTTTACTCAGTGCGCAGGCTTTTTGCGCATTGCAGGCGCGCAAAACCCGCTTGACAACACCAGCGTACACCCGGAAAGCTACAAGCTGACGGAAGAAATTATAAAACTTTTGGGCTTTGGCTTAAAAGACTGCACCGGAGCAGAATTGCAGCACGCCGCTGCAAACGCCGATGCTGAACAGATAGCCAAAACGCTTGATGCCGGGCTGCCCACCGTTACGGACATTTTGGCAGCACTGGCACGCCCCGGGCGCGACCCGCGCGAGGACACACCGCCGCCCTTAACACGCAAACACGTTGCCAAATTAAGTGACCTTGCCATTGGCAGCATTGTTAAAGGGCGCGTGCAAAACGTGGTAGACTTCGGCGCGTTTATTGATATCGGCTTAAAAACAAGCGGCTTTGCGCACCGCAGTGAGCTGTCGGATAAACGCTTCCGCCATCCGCTTGACGTTGTTGCCGTCGGCGATATTGTAGAAGCTGAGATTATCAGCATCGACGAAGCGCGCAACCGTATCGGTTTAAGCCTGAAACGTGCCACCGCACGCAATAAAAATTAAATATCCTGCTTACAGCAGAAATAAAATAACCTGCCGGGCGTTTTTGCGCAAGGCAGGTTTTGTTTTATTTGTATATGATTATATTTACGTTTTTAATTATAATTAAGTTTATTATTTATTAAGTGAGTTTTTACTGCTGTTACTTTTTATACAAAGACAATTTTAGTTTTATAACAGCCTTATGATGCCTATGTAAATTTAATAATTTTTGATAATTCATATACCACATTAAAATTTTTTCTTAATTATTTATGTTAAAATATAATTAGAATAATAAACCTCAATTCAATGTATTTATTAGATAAGGAGGATATTATCATGCTGTCAGAAGAAAGAAAAAAAGAACTTGATATTCTTATGGAACGTGCGTCTTGTGCTGGAGATGACTATTATTTAGACATGGAACAAGATGAGTTTGACGATGAAATGGAAGGCTGTGAGGAAGAAGAATTTTACAAAGGATTCTGCCGTCAAAGAGAAATAGGTTTTGAAGCTTATAAAAAAGAAATTGCAGAATTATTTTCGCATATCACATCCGCTGAAGAACTCCACTACATGATTGCAGATTATAATTATGATGATGGAATGTTTACAGTTGAACAAATTGTAATGAATCCCGCTTGTGATATAGTTACTGCCAAAATGGTTTACTGGCTTTGCGGCCCAACTTATTATTACGACAAATACGGCAGCCCATCAAAGTGCAGTGAGGAAGATATAAACCGGGATGCAGCGTTGCTGTTAACAAAAATGGAAGCAAAGGCTGCTGCAAACGCTTTCAAAACCGGACTTGAGTGGAATGGAGAGTTAGTTGATGAACAACCCGCTAATCTTGATTTCACTCGGGAACCATATTGCCATGTGCCAGTAGCATTTTTGCATCGCTGCAACAGTGCAAACACTTTGCGAATATAAAAGAGCAGTACAAATTACAACTGCATAATCAGTTACAAACATAAAAATAACCTGCCTCGCGATTGTACGCTTGGCAGGTTTTGTTTTATAAATTGACGATATTTTTCACCTTAAACTCAACAGCCACGAAATAAGCACCGGCACAATGAGGGTAAGCACCAGCCCGTTGATGAAAGAGTACATACCGACGTGCAGGTTGGTATATTTTATTACTACCGGCAATCCGCTGTCCATAGTAGCTGCGCCGCTGGGGGCAAGTGCCAAAAACTTATGCACGCGCACCAAAAGCGGTATTAAAAAGAAACCGGAAATTTCGCGCATCATATTTGCCAAAAACGCTACTGTACCAATTTCCGTACTGTACATGGCGCTGATAACAACCGAAGAAAAACTGTACCATCCAAGCCCGCCGCCGACAAGCAGCGAATCATACGCGCTCAGCCCGGCGATATGCCCCAAAAGCAGTGCGCCGCAAATACTGCCGCAGGCTACCGCCAACGGTATGGCAAGCGCCAACAGCGCGCTGTGCAGGTTGCAGATGCGTTTTAAAATGCCGCGGTTGCTGCCGATTTCGATACCGGCAATAAAAATCATTACGTCCAGTGCCGACATTAAAATTAAATCCAGCGTGTCTTTAACGCCCGTATCTAAAAACAAATAACCAAAAAGCAGCCCGCCCACAAGAGAAACGGCAACACTAAGCATTACTCGCCCTCCTCTGTGTCTGCCGGGCGCGCCAGCAGTTTAATGGCGGCAGATAAAAAAAGTATGCTGCCGCACACCGCGCCAAAAGCAATGGCTCCGGCCTGAATGCCGAGCGTGCCAAGTTTTGCCAGCAGCGCGTCATCACAGCCGATTTTTGCGCCAAGGCAAAATAACATGGTACACAGGCACAGCGTAGAAAGTTTACTCAAATAAAATTTTATTTTATAACTCAGCAAATTAGCGAGCCCCACGGCAATGCCGAGGACAATCGCCAGCATGATTTCCTGCATAAGTCCCCTCCAAAACAAAAGGCATGCGGCCTGCATGCCTTAATTTTATGCTATTCCAAAGTTATAATCAGCGGGTATAAAGGCTGCGCGCCTTCAAGCACCTGCACTTCCGCGCTGGGGCACAGCTTTTCAAGTTCTGCCGCTGCGCTTTGCGCTTCGTTTTCGGTAATATCGCTGCCGTAGTACAGAGTTAAAAGCTCCCAGTCCGTACCGGCTTTCTGCACCGCGCCTACGGCCGCTTCGTTTAAGCCAGAACCGGTGCAGACGATTTTATTTTCCAACAGGCCGATATAATCGCCCTTAATAATGGGCAGCCCGCCAACAACGCTGTCGCGCACGGCGATGCTTACTGCCGCACAATGTGCACTCTGCGCAGCTTCCGTCATGGCGGCTGTGTTTTCTTCCATTGTCTGCGAAGAATCAAACGCCAGAACTGCGGCAATGCCCTGCGCCAGATTAATGGTCGGCACATAGCTTACACGGTCTGCACCAAGCAGTTTTTGCGCCTGCTGCGCCGCCAGCACAATGTTTTTATTGTTGGGCAGAATAATATATTTGCTGTAAGCGCCGTTTTCAATGGCGTATACAAATTCTTCCACAGGCGGGTTCATACTCTGCCCGCCGCTGATGATTTCATCAACGCCCTGCGCCAGCATAATTTGCGCAATGCCGCTGCCTGCCGCCACGCTTACAAGGCCGGTGCCTTCTTTTTTGGGTGCCGGCTGCTGCACTGCCGCCGCATTGAATACGCGGTGTTCGTGCTGCTCTGCCATGTTGTCAATTTTAATATCGTGCAGCGTGCCCCATTCAAGTGCCTGCTGCAAAACAGCGCCCGGATTAGCGGTATGGATATGCACTTTTACCACGTCATCCATTGCCGCTACAATAAGCGAATTGCCTAACGGCGATAACGCAGCGCGCACGGTTTTATCATCCACTGCAGTATTTTTTACAATAAATTCCGTGCAGTACGGATTTGTTAAGTCAACTTCTTCTGCCGGCAGGGCAGCAATTTTATTAACGGATATGTGCTGCACATCTTCCTCCGGCAAGTTTTTGCCCAGAAGGCCGTTTAAGCAGCCCTGCAAAAATACAATCAGGCCCTGGCCGCCGGCATCAACCACACCGGCTGCTTTTAAAGCTGGCAAAAGCTCCGGCGTACGTGCCAGTTCTTTTTTGCCGCCGGCAATGGCTTCGGTTAAAATTTCGGTAAAGTCCTCACCGCGGCGCACTGCGTGGTAAGCCTCTTTGGCTATGCCGCGAGCCACTGTTAAAATGGTGCCTTCCACCGGTTTGGCAACGCTGCGGTAGGCATATAAAATGCCAAACTGAAAGGCCTTGCCAAGCTCGTTGCCTGTAACGCGCGCTTTGCCTGCCAGCCCGCGCCCAATGCCGCGCAAAAGCTGCGAAAGTATTACGCCGCTGTTGCCACGCGCGCCCATAATGGCACTTTTGGCAGCCGCTGCGCCAACCTCCGCCGCAGAATCCGTATCAAGCGGCAAAAGCGCACGGTGCACCGCTTCCATGGTACGCATCATATTCGTCCCTGTATCGCCGTCAGGCACCGGGAACACGTTTAATTCGTCAATCTGCCGGTAACCGGCGGCAAAAGCCGCATAAGCGCCCAGCAGCATGTTTTTTATATCGTGGCCGTTAATTACAGCCGTCTGTGTTAAGTTCATCTTCACTCCTTGATTATGGCAGATAGCCCTGCCTTTTTATTTCCGGCCGTGCCGGATTTATTCTTTGGTACGTACAAAAAGCCCAATGCAGCCGGGCCCCAAATGGGTGGCCAAAACCGCGCCAATGCCCGTCATCAGTACCGGCACACCGGGATAACGCTTAGTCATTTCTTCATAAAGATATTCGGCATCTTTTTCCGCGCCTTCATGGGCAATGCAGATTCTTTCAAGCTCTCCGTGCGAAGAAGCGATTTCGAGCATTGTGTTAAGCACCTTGCTGCGGGTACGGCATTTAGTCGCTACAACAAGCTTGCCTTCCTTATCCAAAGTTATTACCGGGCGTATGCCCAAAAGGCTTCCGAGCAGCGCGCCAACAGCACCTATGCGCCCGCCCTTCTGCAAATATTCCAGCGTATTTACCGAAAAACAGGTTTCCGTGCGTGCAATGGCGCCGTTAATAAACACTTCCAATTCATCCATACCGGCGCCTTCATCGGCCTTTTTCAAAATATCAAGCGCCAGTGCGCTGATGGGCGTTGCCGCCGTAAGGCTGTCGAAAATGCGGATATCGGCACCGGGAATTTCCTGCATTACCTGCCGCGCTGCCATGCAGGCGGTATGGTAAGTTCCGCTTAAAACGCTGTCTACAAAAATACCTATAACTTTCTTTCCTTCTTCGGCAAGGCTCGTAAACAAATCCAAAAACTCGCCAACCGGCGGCTGCGAAGTTTTCGGCAGTTCGCCGCTTTCCTTCACCATTTTAAACATTTCTTCCGGTGTTTTTTCGCCATCGCGCCACTCAACCGCTTTATGGCGGAAAATAAGCTGCAAAATATGGCAGCGTGCGTCATGCGCCAGCGGCGTTTCCGCGGCGGAAGCAATGCTGTCCAAAACTATATGGATGTCATTATTCAAAGTGCCATCCTCCTGTCTATATAATAATTCCGTTAAGATAAAGCTGATTCTATCATTTAATTTTACCATATAGACATAATTTTTTCCACCTGCAAAATAAAAAGGCCCCTGCCCAAAAGCAGGAGCCCGAATATCAGCCGTTAATTAAAAGTCGTTTTCCATGAATGCTTTGTCAACGCGTTTCATTTCGCGGGTTACGCAGCGGCCAAATTCTTCGCTTACCCAATCCCAGCGGCTGGTAAGGGTTTCGTCGATTTCTTTGTCCTCATAAATGCGGTGTTCATAGAACTTGCCGTTTACTGCGCTGTAAGCATAGGTTTTGCCGGTGATGTCAAGTTTCAGAATGCGTTCTGCACTCGGGAATACCGGGTTGTCTTCGCAGGTATCAAGAACCATGCCGACAACAAGGTCTGCACCGGATGCTTTGGCAATGCGTACCATAGCGTCTTTGGAAGCGCCGTCTTTACCAATGTTTTCAGCTGCAATAGCATCGTTGGTAGCGTCATTTTCAAGCAGTTCGTATTCAGGATAATCGAACAGCTGAATAGCGCCGCTGATATAAATCTGGCCTGCGGTTTCGGAACCGGAGTTGTTAACCAGAGGAAGTACTACAACTTTAGCGGCTTCGGCTTTGCCCATAGCGGGAACAGCAAAACATACAGCCATCAGGGCTACCATTAACAGATTAAATAATTTTTTCATTCTCTTACCTCCCAAGATAAAATGGCTATGTAATAATTCTAACACAATTCAGATTAAAAAAACAGTATGCAGTAAAAAAATAATCGCATAAAAAGGCACAGCCCGTGCGTATTACAGGCTGCGCCACAAAATTTTTACATTTAATTATGCGTTTGCGGTTTCATTTTTGCTTCCGGCTTTGCTGCCGCACAAAGTTTTAAGCCCGTTGGTGGCAATTAAAAGTGCCAGAATAATAAGGGCAATGGCAACAACAAGCTGCAAACCGTCGGTAAGCATGCCAAACGGTGCGCCGGTAACGAGTTTATTGACAATGCCGTAAATGCTCATGGCAAGCGCGCTCATGGTTGCGGCAAACATAAAGCCCATCGGCACATAAAGCATCCAGCCCTGGCGGCCGGTAACTTTAAGGAATACCGAAAGCGAAATGAATACCAGTGCTGCGCAAAGCTGGTTGGCTGCGCCGAACAGCGGCCATACGTTCATGTAGCCGCCCAGGCAGAGCAGATAACCGAAGAACAGAGTAATAACGGTTGCAAAATATTTGTTGGTTAAAACTTTCTGCAGGCCGCTCATTTCTTCCGGTTTGCCGGAGGTGAAAAGTTCCTGGAAGCACATACGGCCGATACGTCCAACAGAATCGAGCGTGGTAAGCGCAAGTGCGGATACGCACATGGTAATTACGCAGGTGGCAACGTGAGCCGAAAGGCCGAACATACCCATAAAGCCGCCAACGGCACCGGCAAAAATCTGGAACGGCGTGCCTTTGGGCATTACGCCGCCGGTTGCTGCAGCGCCTACAACGATAAGCGAAACAACTGCAAGGATGGATTCAATAAGCATTGAACCGTAACCGATAAAGAGCATGTCTTTTTCGTTGGAAACGGTTTTGGAAGAAGTGCCGGAAGATACCAGGCTGTGGAAGCCCGACACAGCGCCGCAGGCGATGGTGATGAAAAGTATCGGGAACAGCGGCTGACCGTTTACAACAAAGCCGTTAAACGCCGGCAGTTCGATAGACGGGTTGGTGAAGATAACACCGATAACGCCGCTGGCAATCATGCCTAAAAGCAAAAATACGCTTAAATAATCGCGCGGCTCCATTAAAAGCCACATCGGCATTACTGCCGCCATAAACATATAAGCAAAAACTACATAAAGCCAGGTTGTTTTATCGTAATACAGCGGGTATTCAATGCCTGCCCACAGCATGGCAATCATCAAAACAATGGCAACTGCCAGTTTCGGGCCTTCTGCCAGAGGGCATTTCTTTAAAAAGTAGCCGAAGGCAATGGCAACAACAATGTACAGCATCGAAATGGATGCCGCAGCAGCATTAGGGGTTGCAAGGCCGCCGTCTGCCTTAAAGCCGTTAAAGGTGCTGGCAACAATATCCGCAAAAGCGGCGGTTACAAGCAGGGTAAACAGCCACGAGAACAAAAGGAACATTTTTTTGCCGGTTTTGCCGATGTACTGTTCAATAAGCATGCCCATGGATTTGCCTTCGTTTTTAACGGAAGCGTACAGCGCGGTGAAATCCTGCACGGCACCGAAGAAGATGCCGCCAATCATCAGCCACAGCATTACCGGCGCCCAGCCGAACATAGCGGCTATAATCGGGCCGGTTACAGGGCCTGCGCCCGTGATGGACGAAAACTGATGCGCAAAAACCGTAAATTTGGAGGAGGGAACGTAGTCGTTGCCGTCCTCATGCACATAAGCCGGTGTTCTTGCATTGGGATCTACGCCCCACAGTCTTACAAGCCAGCGGCCGTAGATAAAATAGCCGCATGCACACACGACTAATGCGATACCTAACAACATTAATCCTGTCATGATACTTACCTCTTTCCCTTAAAATAAAATAATAATACAGCTTGAAATTTATCACCAAAATTCTTTTCTGTCAACAAAAACCGTAAATTTTTGTGAACTTTTGCAAATTAATCTTCAAAATGTAAAGAATATAATAAAAACAGTGAACTTAATCAGTGTTTGTACACTTATTTAAAACAGTAAAAAACGCCGGGGTTAAACGGCGTTTTTTAGTATTATTATTTTTCAGGCTTTCCAAAACCATCACTGCCAGATAAGCTGCATCAGTTTTTTGTATTCCCCGTTTAAATGGCGAATGATAACATCAAACATAGTGTAAATCAAATCGCCGTCCGCTTCGCTGCCTGGCAGCAAAACGCAGCAGTCCAAAACAAGTGAGCCGTTATCGTCAAAATAATATTTAAACGATTTGAACCCTTTGTTAAGGCGGTTAAGTTCCTTCAAAAGCCCTGCTTCGTTGGCATCGTTTAAAACACGCGGTGCAACAAGCACACGCACCATGCCGTAAATACTGCTGTCTAAAATTACAATTGTCGGCAGCTGCTGCCCGTTAATTTCAATGTTAGAACGGAAAACAACGCTGTTTAAATTATCACCGGCAATTTCGTCAACAGTAAAACAGGTAATTTTTTTGTCATCAAGATACTTTTTAAAAGATTCCGCTTTTTTATTCATGCCTGACCTCCAAAATTATTTGTAATACCCGGAGGCATACAGCCCCCGGATATTAATTTTTGTTAAGCTTCTACAGCAACTTCATCAGCACCGGCGTTTGTTTCGGTAAATTCCTGATAATCAATCAGGCCGTAGCGGTTATGCAGCGATAAACCGTAGCCGTATGCCTGTTTCCAGTCCTCGTCAAGGTAACGCCCATGCTGCCAGCGCAGATGGTTTTCTGCCGTGAAGCGCTGGTCGTAAACATACCAGTAATCATCAAGGCTAAGCAGCCTGCCGTCAGTTTCAACGGTATCTGCATCTATGAAGTTAACATACATAGAAGGATAAGACTGGTAGATATGAACATTGGCATCGTCATCTTTTACAGGTACATTACCATAAATGGTTGCCAAAGTGCCGCTATTTTCAAGCCATGCATTTTCTTCAATCATGATGTCATTAAAGTCCATCTTGTCATCAACAGTTGTAATATCGGCTTCTACTGCCCACAATTCCGTAAATACGGATTTATCGTTAGCGTCAATCTTATCAATTACCAGCGATTCAATCGGTCCGCTGCCGCTATTGGAATCGGTGTTGATAATCAAATCGCCGTCTGCTTCCGTATTCTGGGTAATATTCTGCCCGTGGATTCTGTCGCCGTTAAGCGTTACGCTGTCTTTGGCAAGGATGTTTTCAAGCTCTTGTTCAATAGCCTGCATGATAACATCTTTACCGTTAACAGTATCGCTGTTAATTACACCGTCAACTGCAGTAAACTCAATAGTTTCATCAGCATTTACAGTACTGTTATTGTAAATATCTTTAGCCGCATTAAAGTTAACGTTCCTGCCTGCATCAACAATATCATTATTAATGATATCATTGCCTGCGCCGAAGCTAACATCTGTACCTGCTTTTACAGTGCTTTCGTTATTTACATCATAACCTGCGCCGAAGTCAACATCTGCACCTGCATTTACAGTGCTTACGTTGTTTACATCATTGCCTGCGCCGAAGTCAACATCTGCACCTGCACTTACAGTGCTTTCGTTATTTACATCATTGCCTGCACCAAAGCTAACATCCGTACCTGCGTTTACAGTGCTTTCGTTGTTTACATCATTGCCTGCACCAAAGCTAACATCTGTACCTGCATTTACAGCATTTTCGTTGTTTACATCATTGCCTGCATCGAAGTTAACATCTGCACCTGCATCCAAAGCACCTTTATTGTTAACATTATCTTCTGCTTTAAAGCTGAAATCACCGGTAGCATTAAGATCGCCATAATTATTAACATTGGCTTCAGTTGCCTTATCTCCTCTATCAGCAGTTACAATAAGGTTGCCGTTAATATTTGCAGGGTCTTTCTGTTTCGGATCAACAATGTCTTCTGTAGTAATGTTAACACTGCCATCGCTGTTAGTAAGGTTAATATCGCCGCCTTGTTTATTAGTAAAGCCGCCCATATCAACGTTAAAGCCATCGGGGTTGCTTACCGTAAGCCCAAGGCTGCCGCCAACTGCCTGCAAATCAACCTTTTTAATTATGTTGTACGGGTTATCAAGCTCAACATCGCCGCCAACTGCCGCAATACCTACATTAGCCGCAACAATGTTATTGCCCTTTTCATCTGTAGTCTGAACTATATCACCAGTATTGGAGTGCAGCTGCAGCGTACCGTTATCACTTGCAGTGTCATTATCTGTTGCGTTAACGTGCAGCTTGCCGCTGATGATGATATCGTCTTCTGCATGCAGAGTTACATCGTCCTTAGCATCGATAGAGCCTGTTACGCTTTCGTTAATATCTTCCGTGTTGGCATCATCTTCACGCCCAAGCATAATGGTGCCTTCGCTTTCAACCGTTACGCCACCTTTGGTTTGCTCAATAGTACCAAGGATAAGCGTGCCGTCCTGTACGGCTTCAATATTGACAGCATCTTGAACATTGGTATTAACAACCGCGCCGCTGTTTTTAATACGCAGCCCTTTAGTAGTTGTGCCAATACCGCCGGCAGAAACAAGGTTAATCGTGTCGCTGGCGTTGATGTAGCCGATATCGTCCGCCTTGCTTACAATATTGCCGTTAGCTGTAATATCAACATTAGTGCCCGCTACGCTGCCCAGCGTAAAGTCAACAGTGTTATTTACAGCCTGCTGCTACTTAATGTTGCCCGTCGCGTTAGCGCTGATGTAGCCGTTGTTGGTAAGCGTTACCTGCACTGCCTGCAAAGCGTCATTTACTTTATGCCCAATATCGCCGCTGCCGCCTTCAAGGATAATCTTATCGCCGGTTACGCTGCCAACATTAATACCTTCCTGACCGCTCAGGCGCAGGTCATTAGCCGCAAATTCATCGGCGTTAAGCACGGAATCCTTCGCCAGCAGGTAAATGTGTTTAGCAACCGGTGTGCCACCACTGCTGTTTTCTACTGTAACGGTACCATTATCACCGTTAAGTTTAACGCTTACCGGCGTAGTGCGTTTAATGGTAATATTTTCGTTGCCCCAGGTTACATCGCCGGCCCTTGCAGAAGCAAGTTTTTCTAAGAAACCGTCTTTATCTTCCAATTCACCTGTAAACAGTTTTGTTAACTTTCCAGAGTCAATACTGCTTGCCTGGTCATCTACAACGCCAAGGTTTCCGGTATCGGAGATAAACGTAATGTTGTTGCCCGTTACGTTAGCAGTTTTAACATCGCTTACGCTGCCTGCTGCAGAGTTAATAACCGTATCCTGTACTGCATACAGCAATTGCTGCTGCGTCCAGCCATAGTTGTCGGCTTCGGCATTGCCAATTGCTTCGTAGTTATACAGCCATTCCACAGCCTGCACATTATCTTTAAAGCCGCTGTTTTCAATAAAGTTTGCCTTTTGCTGCTCATACTCAGCGCCAACCTTTTTATAGTTATCATAAGCAGAGTTATAAGCTTCAAGCGCATTTTTATAATTTTGTTTACTCGTAGCATCATCGCCAAGTGCAGCAATCGCTTCATTTAACTGTCCTTGTGCTTCATTCAGCGCCTCTTTAGCATTCTGAACTTCCTGTGCACCGCCCTTCATCAGGGTTACAAATGCTTCGCCCGCTTCAACAAGTTTTGCGCCCTGTTCCTGTGCCGCGGCAATATCTGTATCAGCATCTATAAAGAATGAACCATTACCAGCCGCAGCTTCAAGGCTATCCAACTGGTTATCCCGACTATTGAGCTGTGCATCATTAGTGCCATCATCAAGCAATCCCATTTCTTTCCAGCCATCGATACGGTCTTGATCAGATTCGCTCATAACATCGTTATTAACAATAGCGTCTACAAAGCCTGCATTGCTATTGCTATCCTTAACTTCCAGCACAACGTCGCCGTTTTCACTGTTAATTTCGCCAAGGTACATATTACCGGTTGCTTCACTAAGGTAAATGCCGCCGTTAGCATAAGCGTTAGTTGCGTTGTGAGTTGTATCTTCATTAACACCATAATGAACGTCGCCGTCAATCAGCAGCCTGCTATCCGCAGCGCCGATAGTACCTGTATACGATTGCAAGGTAATGCCATCGCCTTTTACAGCATAACCATTCGTACCAGTATTACCGTTCAGCAAATCACCCTCGGCGGTAATGTTTACACTGCCATTACCGGTGCTTACGTTATCAATATAAACCTTATTGTTTGCATTAGCCGCAATAGCCTGAATATTAATATCGCCGCTGTTTGTTACAGCATTAAGGTGTAATGCATTATTAGCGTTCTTCTGTATAACATCTATGCCAGTTGCCGCGCTGAAGCTTGCGTTATCAGAAATTACTGTAGCGTCATCAATGTGGCTGATGTTGCCCGCCGTGCTGGTAATATCAACCTCACCCATACGAATATCGCCGCCAAGCAGAACATTGCCGTTACTGGTAATTGTGCCGGTACTGCCGCTTGCATTGCCTGTAAATTCAATGCCGATAGAGTTATCCGCTTTTACGCCAAAGTCGTACGCCGTAATCATACCGCTGGTTTCTTTCCATGTGGTAGTAACGGTCTTGCCCCACAATCCCAGCAGGCCTTTCTTTTCGGTTTTGGTAACTTTGTCCGAAATTTCTGTTTCATAGATATAACTGCCATCGGCATTAGTTAAATAATAAGGCCTGTCAGTTACAGTTGTTGTAATAACATCATTACCAGCATCATCTTTTGTCAGATACAATAAGGTTTTTCCGTCATCTGCAACACCCTGTTTCGGCTTGCCCTCACGCTGGAAGCTGATTTGATAAATATTCTTGCCGTCAGTTTTTTCCGAGCTGCCGTCAACCGCGATATACTCATAATCGCTGTCAATTTCTCCGTCAGTTATCATGGAGGACTGGGAATCCATTAAACCGTCGATAGCAATTTGGTCTTCACGCATACTATCTTTGTCAGCCTGGTCCATCTGACTTATCATCGTTTCCCAATCGTCGCTGTCCAAGCCCCACCAACTGCTGTCGCTGACATGTTTGTAAGTAGTAATTACGCGGCTTGATGTGCCGTTGCTCCAGTTATAATACAAACCTTCTTTAGGATTGTAAGTAGAACTGCCATTAGTAATAGATGTTACCGTTGTATTACCATCTTTATCGACAGTAATAACTTCATCTCTGGTATAAGTTACAGTACTACCTGTATTGGTGTCATTAATCTCAATCATACCTTCAACCGTATCGGCATTAATGCTGCCCAGCTTAAAGGTAAAGTCGTTAGTATCAGTTACCGTACCATCAAGATCATAATTTGAGCCGCCGTCCAGCACAACCAGCTTGCCGCCTTTAGCGTTGGTGTTGGCAATAGCACCCGTCAGGTAAATGCGCCCGCCGCCAGCCTGCTCAATATCTTCGGTAAAGATTTGATTGGTAACAGGGTTATACCACGCCTGCACGCCGTAAACAAACTCACCTTTTTCAGAATCGTAATACGCGCCGGTTGTACCATCGGTAACAAGGTATTCATCCGTCATAAAATCAGCATCGCTGCTGCCGGTTCCGGTATAAGTTTGGCTCATAAGTTCGGCAACTTTTTCCTGATTCAGTTCCAGTTTATAGCTTTCGTAACCGCTTTGAATTGTGCCGTTAACGTTAATGCTTGCCGCGTTGATGTAAACCGCGCCGGCTGCAACAATAGCATTTTCGGTGCTTTCGCCGTCAGTATAACTATCAACGTAACCTGTTAAAGCTTTGGCATATTTTGCCGCGTCAGCTTCCGAAATTTTAGTGCCATTATCATCAATTTCTACAGTAACTAAGAAATCAGCCAAATCTTGCCAAGTTTCAAACGCAGTATAATATTTGCCGTTTTCAGTCTGGTCGCCAAGTTTGGCAATTAACGCAGCCTGTATCTTTTCAAGTACAGTGTCCCTGATGGCGTTTTCCGGGCTGCCTGCTACATTTCTTATTTCATCGCTGTAACCCTGCGTAATGGAACCGCCCGCAGTAAGGTTAATGGTGCGCCCTTTAATACTGCCCGCCTGCTGCGTGATATTGCCGTATTCATCGGTTACTTCACCGGCAACATAAATACTGTTGTTCGTATTAATAATGGTTATATTGCCATACGGGTTGTAAATTGTGCCGTAAATGCCGATATCCGGTGTGTAAATATTAGCGTCATCATCAGAAGTGTGTTTAGCAGCAGTATTGGTAATTGTAATCTGCGCAGCGTTCTCGCCCTCTGCTTTGTTGGCATTAACGGTAAGGTTATTATATTTGTTATCCGTGCCTACGCTTACAGAAGCGTTGTTGTAAAGCACGCTGCCGCCGTCGCTTTCAACGGTAACATCGTTAACACGCAGGAAGAAATCCGTATTGTTGATAACCGTTACGGAAGGAGTGCCGTTAGCAGTAATTGTTCCGCTGCCCTCCAGCATGCCGCCGCTAATGTTAACGTTGCCGCCGGATACCGCTAAATCGTTAAGTTCAATAGTAGGCACGGTGCTTGCACCGTCAGCAACGATAAAGGTTCCGTCTTCAAAATAGCCAACGCCCAATGCCTGAAGTTCGCCTTGGATACGCGACAATTCTGCCGAATAAGCATCACTAACGTCCGTACCGGTGTAATCCTGCATCATATCGGCAATTTCGTTGTATCTTGTTAAAAGTGCCGCGGCGTAATCAGCCATACCAATATTTTCAATCGGGTCTTCTTTAAGCCAATCGGAAACGCTTACTTTGATGTAATGACCTTCCCCGTTGCCAAATACAGCTTCATTAACTTTATCTGCGCTTACGCCTTCAGCTAAAGCCTCATTGTAAGAATTCTGTGCTTTCTGCAACGCCGACAATTTTTGCGTATACTCATAAGAACTTGTAATTGCTTCAATTTCTGCTTCTAATTTAGCAATGTTCTGCGAGATTTGAGAAGTATCATACTGATTTCTTTGAGCAAGTTTGCTTTCAGTTGTAGTCGTAAGAGTATTTACCGTTGTTTGTGCTGTATCGCGTATTGTAGTGCAATTATTAATATTGGTAACCTGTTCCTGGTAACCGGCTTGATACTCGTCTAAATACCCATCTGCTAATCTCTTTTCGAAATCAGTTTCAGAAAGGTCAAAGAAATGCTCTTCATTATATTTAGCGCAGTTTTCCGTAATCCATGCCGCTTTATCTGCTTCCGCCTGTGTTAAATCAGCTTCCGCCTGTTTAAGGCTGGTTTGCGCATCTGCAAGTTTTTCTGTAAGGATTGTGTACTCGTTGTTTAAATCTCTGTAAACGCTGCTGTTGTTATTATATGTATCTTCAAGTTCGCTCAGATCATTGATTTTACCTTCTAATCCGGTTTCTTCAAGATATGAGTTATACGCATTTTCAGCATCAGTTACAGCGTCTTCAAAGGTTTTAAGGCTGCCGGTAGCCAAAGTTTCGCCATAATCGTTGATAGCTTCTTCAAGATTATCCTTACCATTTTCAGCATAGTCAATCGTAATATCCAGCTCGTGGTTTTTGCCTGCCTCAAGCGTACCGTTAACGGTAACCGAAGTGTTTGCAACAGCATCGCTGCTGCTGATTGTGCCGTCGCTGGTAGAGGAGATTGAACCGGTGCCGGTTTCGCCGCCGTCAACCCAACGCCAGGTTTTGGATTCTTTCGCCACCGTGGTATCGCCCACGCCTGCCGCCGCGTTAATGTTGCGGAACGATTTAACCGTGCTGCCGCTTGCAAAATCAATAGCGCTGTTTTGCGTTACTACGCCGCTAATGGACGGGTTAGTTGCCAGCGGAGCCGCCGTTTTGTTATAGGCATTGCTCTTAAGTGTAAGGTTAAGCACGCTGCTGTCGCCCGCATCAAAGTTAGCGTCATAGTTGCTGTCTATCGTATCGCTGACATTAATGCTGTCTATCGTACCGCCGACATTAATATTGTTAGTTCTTGTAATATTATTGGTAAGTTTGGTACCTGCCGCACCGATTACACCGCCCTGGGTATCGGCAGTTACAATATCGTTAAAGTTGGTGCGGTCTGCCGCTGTAATGGTAATATCAGCATTGTCAATATCCGTACCTGTAGTTTTTATACTTGAACCATTGCCGATATTAATATTGTTGGTAAAGTTAATTGTATCTGTACTTTCAGCATAAGTACCTGCCACAACACCTGCAGATTTAATGGTAACTTCTTTGTTAACGGCCGCTGCCGGTTTGTCAATGCCATTATAAGCTGCATCGCCGGTTAAAGCATTAATATCTATTGAGCCCTTGGCATCAAGTTTAGAACTATTTACATTCACTTTTGCATCGGATGTAATATCATCCTCAGCCCATACTGCCGCGCCTTGTGCAACGCCGTAGCCGCTGCCGGTAACAACAGCATTATAAGCAATATCATTACGTGCACTGATATTCTGACTGCCAGATGTAGTTACATTTGCATTATTAAAGTTAACGGAAGTATCATTTTTAATATCATTATCAGAATGTACGCCGCTTAAACCTACAACCGATGCTTTAAGAGCGTCGGCATTAAGATCAATGGCATTTTCGTGCAGGGCATTAACATTCATATCACCCGCAACATTCCAATTACCGCTCATGTTAACAGTGGTATCGCTTTTAACATTGTTGCTGCTTTGTGCCGCGTACGGGCTGGCATCGATTGCAGAACCGCCGTCACCGTTTACATTATTAGTTACATCGGCTTTGCTGTTGGCGTTTACGGTTAAATCAGCAATTTCACTTCTGGCAGAACTGCCGTTAAGGCTTATATTAGTTTTAAGGTCGCTGTTGGTTTCACCTATATTTGTACCGCTGGCAATAAGCCCGGAAGCAGTAATACCCGCAACCGAAGATGTTTGCTCAACGTTATTTTCAGCGTTAAAGTTTACATCGCTGCTTTCGCCATCTGCTGCACCTTTATAGGTATTGCTGTTTTCTTCTGCGCTTTCTTTCACAACATTAATGCCGACATCCGTATAAGCATTAACAGTCGCAGTATTGCCACTTAATGCACCGTAGCCGCTGATGCTTAATGCGTCCAAATCAACACTTTGCGTAATGTTGGAAGCTGCGCCGATATTAGTGTTTTGTGCTGCAAAGGTATTGCCGTTGCCGATAATTACAGCTGTTGCCATACGGTCATTTGCACTGCCGGCATTAACTTCAGCAATGCTTACCGCGCCGCCGCCAAATACACCGGCAGCATCATTACTGATATTAGCCGTCAATTCAGAATTAGTCTGCGCTGCAACATCAATATTTTTATCAGCCTGCATAGTATTGCCAATCAAAGTGATAACACTGCTGCCATTATCACTTACGGTTGCGCCCATGCCTGTGCCGCCGATAGCGCCGCCAGCTACACCAATTGCTTCTGCCGCAACAGTGTTTGCTTTATCGGTACTGATATTGATATTACCGGATTCCTCATCACCAGCTTCACTTTCAGATGTAACTGTATTGCCGGTAAGAGTTATACTGATATCGCTGTTGTTTGCCGCTTCTGCTGCAAGCGCGCCTAATGCCACGCCACCGGCGGAAACGCCGATAGCGTTAAGATTTGTTGTTGTTGTATCTTTGGCAATAGCATTTATATCTTTAGCCGTTAAGTTAACGCCTTCTAAAGTTATATCGCTATTTCCATTATTGCTTATAGAAGCATAGGCTACATTGCCGGAAATTACGCCAGCACTTCCCTGATATACATTAAGTTTTGTACTGCCACTAATATCTGCGCCCACATCTACTTTATCAGCATTGATGCTGCCGCCGCTGATATTAACGTCGACATTGCGGTTTATGTTAAGTATGCCAACACCTGCATTAGCAGCTACAGCGCCTCCCGAAGCGCCGCCCAGCGTCATTCCAATGCTTCCGCTTTCTTTGGCTTCCGCATTAAAGTTATCGCCTGCGTCAATATCGCTGCCAGTAATATTAACAGTAATTGCCGAACCTGCACCGCCAGTTTCTGCACCAATAGTAGGGGTATAATCGGTAATACCTGCTGTATCGAGTGCGTCATCCGCACCTTTCAACATCGAATTTATATCGTTGCCTTCGCTGTTAGCGTACATTGCGTTGGCTTCGTCAATTTTTGCTATAACATCTTCATCGGTAATTGCCTGCCCAACGGTTGTAACTGCAATATTGGCACCTGCCGCAACTCCGCCTAAAGCTACATTAGTTGCAAGCTGATAAATATCGCGTGCTTCTTCAGCCGTCAGAGTAACGTCTTTTGCAGCGTTAAACTTACTGTTATTTACGTTGGTCTGAACCGTGCTGTCGATAGTATTAACTGTTACGCTTGCGCCAACGCCGACTGCACCGGCAGCATTGCCGCCAATATACGCATCAACATTAAAGTTATTTTTAGCCGTGCCGCTGATGTTGCCGCCGGTAGAATTAATTTCAGCATTATTAATATTTGTTGTAACCTTGCTGTTAATATTGTTGATAGAAGTTGCGCCTGCAACGCCTGCAACAGCGCCAACGCCGGTTGCCGAAATTGTAGGATTAACGGTTGCAGTATTTTCCGCTGCAATATTTACATCACCGGACGCAGTAATAGTTGTTTTATCATCCGTTGCAGTACTATCTTCTGTGCCAACAGTAACAGTAGTTTCCGAATCGTCTTTCAGCACGCCTACCGAAATGCCAAGGCCTCCGCCAAGGCCGGAAGCACCAACCCCAACATTGCCCGCGTTAACAATGCCGGTATGCGATGCATTAACATTAACCGTATTGGCGTTAACCGTGCTGTTTAACAGCGCAGCTTTAGTGGTGTTATTAAGCTTTGTTACGGTTACTACGCCAGAAGCACCCGCTCCAACGCCTCCTACACCAGCACTTACTACAAAGCTTGATACGCCCTGCATGGAATCTGCATCAACTTCAAAATCGCCTGCATAAACAGCAGCGTCCTGCACCGTTGCAGAAACTTTGCGTGTGACGGTATTGGTATCACTGCCAAGACCTATGCCGCCGCCAACTCCGGCAACACCAGCACTGCCAACAAAGCCGGACATATTGGTATAATCGCCTGCGTTAACAAATACATTACCTTTATTAGCGCTGCTGTTAACCTCAGTATTAATAATGGCGGCTTCAGTCGAACCGTTAATCATATTAACGTTTACAGTACCAGTAACCCCTGCGCCAACACCGCCAACTCCGGCATTGATAAGGAAGGATTTCAAGTCGCGCGTTGAAGAAGCATCGACAATTAAGCCGCTGCGTGTTTCGCCATCTTCCGTGCGTTTAATATGCGAATTTATATTTACTGTGTCGTTGTCTATTAAGTCATCGTTAATAGTAGTCTTATCAATATTAGTATCAGTAGTTAAGCTATCGTTACCTTTGGCTGTTACGCTGTTTTCAGCTTCATTTTCGCCTTCGTCCCCAACAGTCGCACTGGTAGTGCCGGCAATTTGGTTAACGGAAACTGATGCGCCTACACCTGCACCTATGCCAGCAACAGAAGCGCTGCCCGCGTAGTTGGCAATTTGCTCGTCACTGGTGGCTACAACGCCGACGCTGCCATCGGCAACAATATTTGCACCGCCGCCGATATGTGCCGTTACGTTATTTTTAATCATATTAACGCTTACATTGCCTGTTACGCCTGCTCCTTCGCCTGCCACGCCAATACCTATGCCGATGTTTTCAATGCGCGGCGTACCGTCAGCGCTTACAGTAAGGTTATTAACGTTCATCGTGCCGCCGTTTAAAGCAGCCTGCGTATTTTGCTTAATGCGGTTAACGGCAACGCCTGCACCAACGCCCGCACCCGTACCGGCTACTGCCGCCACATCGGCAGAACTGGTAATTTCCGTATCGTTTACAGCTTCAATCGTAACATTGGCGTTTTTGCTGTTTTTCGTATTTTCATCAATATTAGTATCGGTTATATTGGCAGCGGTGGTTTTATTAACCAGCGAAGTTGCCGATGCACCCTGTACCGCAGCAGTACCTGCACCACCAATACCTACGGCAACATTGATAACCTTTGAGCTGTCCGTTGCTTGCGCAGAAACCGTGCTGCCGCTTGCGCTTGCTGCTGTAGTAATATCCGTATTTTCAATTGCAGCTACCGTCTGCTGAGCATCATCTTCATTTGTCGAAGTACTGCCGATTTCCGTATAGGCTACTCCAGCGCCCACAGACGCTGTACCGGCTGCGCTTACCGTGCCGATAACGGAAAGGATGTCCGTATCATCCAAAGCATGGGCACTTACTTTTTTAGCGTTGTTAATGGTTGAACTATCAATAACAGCGCCGCTTGTGCCATGCGTTTGCGTTACGGCAACATTGCCGCTTACAGCAGCCGTACCGGCCGCGCTTACACCTGCCGCAACATTATAGCTGTCGCTGCGGTTTTCTGCATCGGCAGTTACGGTAATGCCTTCGGTTTCTGCCTTATCACGTTTATCAAACGTTGTACTGGTAATATTTGCTTCGGTACTGTTATCAAGCCCGATGTAGCTCAGCGTTGCGCCTACGCCAGCTTTACCTGCACCGGAAATCTGCCCGGCAACAGAAACAATCTGTGCCGTATTAGAAGCTTTTGCCGCAGTTTGCTGTGCCTTCACGGAAGAATTAACAATATTAACGTTTGCAGTGTTCTCTACATCATTCCATGTTACACTGCCAACGCCGCTGCCTTTACTTGCCGCTGCAATGCCACCGGATACAGTAACAATATTGCTGTCGCTGCCGGCTTCGCCAGCAAGCGCATCCGCGGTTATATCGGCATATTCAACATTTGCCGTATAGTTATTTTCAATATCCGTAATAGCAACAGCCGCTCCACCGGCGCCTTTGCCGGTTGTAGCTGCAAGGCCGCCCGCAACGGTAATAATACTGCTGCCGCCATCTTTATTTAAATTAACTTCTTCAGTGCTATTTTCATTGCTCTGAGTACCGGTACCTTCAGCATCCTTATTGTTTAACTGCGCCTTAATATCGTCCGTTTCAATGCCATTTAACTCACTCGCGCCGGTAATATCAAAATCGCTCCCCATACGTTTGGCAATTTCTTCCTTGCCGTCAGTAAGCTCGTTGGTAAGAACTTTTTCGTAATCATTATTAATACCTACATCCTGGGCAATTACGTTCACATTACCGGTCTCATCATTACTAACCGTATTGACAGTACTGATAACAACATCTTTTTCATCAGTGCCTTCAATAAAAGCATTAGTGGTATTATGCACTTCATTGTAAACGCCAGTGCCTTCAACTACTGCGCTAGCACCATCACCGCCGGAAGGAACAGTTGCGCCTGCCGCAATGCCAACGGTAATATTTTTAAGTGCGTTCATTGCGTCTACATCAACATTGCCAACATTGGTATAGCTGCCACCTTTAATGCCTGCACTAATGTTATTATTAAGCTGAGCTACGGCAACTGTCGCCCCTACACCAACCTTTTGCTGCCCGGCGCTTAAAGTACCGCCGCCGGTATTTTCAATATCGCGTGCATAAGCAGCAACATTAATATCATCTGCATTAGTTACAGTATTATTTTCCAACAGTGCTTCTACATCATGGTCTATCAAGTTAACTGAAACCGCCGCATTACCACTGACACCACTGGTACCATCAGCTTTAACAACTGCCAGCCCAAGGCCAAGTGCCAGCTGCTCGCCGCCGCTTAATGCCATGGTGTCTATCTTGCCAGCATTAGTAATAGTGCTGTTTTTAATAGTTGCTTTAACAGCGTTATCAATATCATTAACGCCAGCTGCTCCGGAAAAACCAACAGATGTATTATCCGCCGAACCGCCTTTTTTCCACTGCAATGCTGCCGCGCCGCTGTATGCACCGGCATAAAGGGTATCACGTGCTGTTACGCTGATATCGCCCTTTACATTGCTTGTAGGCTGCATAGTAATCTTAACATTATCAACAACGGCTTCAGTTGCATTATTAAGCGAATTTAAAGATACACTGCCGCTGCCAGCAATGCTGAACGAAGGCATAAAGCCGCCTTTACCGCTGGTACTGCCTACAAGCTTAATACCACCGCCTGTGCCATGGCTTGAAGAACCCTTATTAAACATTTCATTAGCTTTGCCGGAGTCTGAACCGAAAATTTGTCCGGTTTTTTCATCAAGTTTGTTGAAAACCTTATTTTCTACATTGGAAAATTTACCTTTTAATTTTCCAAAGAAACTTTCTTTTCCGGTATCATCATTTTTATTAGCTGAAGCTGCTGCGCTTACGCTTTGAATACTGCCATCAGTTGCAGCATCTACGTTAAATCCATAAGCACTGATGCTGCCTTTAGTATCAGAAGAAGCGGTAGAAGCAGTATATGTATTATTTAACTCACCATCCAATTCATCTACTTTACTATTATCAACTGTAATATTTCCATTATCATCTTTGGATGAATACAGATTTTCAATTTGTCCGACCACATCGGCAACACCGGCAATATTTTTTACAGCAAAATCGGTATAAGCAAGCCCTACGCCCACAGCGCCGCTGCCGGTGCCAAAGTTAAGCCCTGCCGCTACATTAACAATATTGCTATTATTATGCCCGGTAATGCTGATATTGCCTTCGGTATATTTTTTAGTTTCTTTATCAGTACCGGTTTCTTCATCTTTAACTGTTTCAGTGTATTCATTTTGTTTTGCCGTTAAGCTTGCTCCGTCATCAACAACGGTTAAAATATCGCTGCTGCCGTTAACAAAGCTAAGCATACCGTTTAAAACAATGCCGCCGCTTTGCGTTTCTCCGCTCGGGCCAACACCTGCACTGCCTGCTACGGACACATGGTCAATTACGTTGCTGCCGGCTATATTAATATTGCCGCCTGTAATGCTTGCGCCGTTATTTACAGCAACAACCGTATCAGTATTAAAATCGGAATAATTTACAGTTGCACCAATGCTGGCAGTTGTACCACCGCCGGAATTTGTTATAGGCATAGCATTAAGCCCGCCAAGAGTTACATCCTTCATAAAGCTTTCGGCATTAATGTTTACATCGCTGTCACTTGCAATGCCTGTATTACTGCCTATTTCTACCTTGCTTACAGTGTCAACATTATTAACAATAACAGTACCGGCACCGTTAATTGCCGAAGGAATATGCCCACCAACTGTGCTTTGGTTTCCACTGCTGCCCTTGGAAGCACTGGAAGCTGCAAAATTACCATAACTGTTAGGGTCAATAAAAGCAAGCGCACTCGAAAGCAAATCGCTGGCGCCCTGAATGGAGGCCTTAGTTGCATCTGCTACTTCGCTGCCGCTGGTGCTGTCAAGCATAGTATTTAAATTATTTAACGCATTTAAAATGCTATAACCGGCTGTTGCCGCTTCACCAATGGACAACACACCACTATCGCTGGTAGCAAGCGTTTCATTAGCAGTTGCAAAAGCGCTTTCCCAAGTTGAAATTTGTGTTTTAAGGTCTTTTAAGAAATTATCAAAATCTGTTTTAATTGCACCATTAAGGCTTGCAGTTGCTGTTTCAATCTGATTATACGCATCTTCAACGTCCTGAATCATATTTTGAATACGGTTATATTCAAAACGCACGGAAGCGTTAACATCAACACCAGTTTTACCGCTTAACGCATCAGTACTTGCTGCATCGCGGTCTGCCACTACAACAGATGAGCTGTTATCCATATTATTTACAAGCACGGATGCATTAAGAGTTGCCCCTGCCGGATAAGCATCGTTATAAGAATACGTTGTACCCGTTGCAGCAATATGCGCATCTTCAATCAAAGTTTGCGCATTAACGCCGAGCATACCGTTTTGAGCAGTAAGGCTGCCGTTTTTGCCAATATTTACACCGCTTTTATGTTCTTGCCCGCTGTAAGTTACGGTTGCACCGGCTTTTAAAATTTCACTAAGCTGAAGCTGAGTTTTAATATCGTCACTTCCACCTGCTTCAAAACCCAGTTTAGTTTTAAGACCATTAATAAAATTTTTAACTTCTGTAATTTTGCCTTCGGCATTAGTTGTAACAACCTGCGTTGCAGCAGAAATATATTTATTGCTGCCTAATTTTGTTTCCGCATTAACATTATCAGAAACAATGGTATTATCGGCCTCAACATTTAAGTTGTTGCCTGCTGTTAAATCAGTATCTACATTTACATTTGCATTACTGTTAAAATCCGTTACGTTAACAGCAACAGTTATAGCCGAAGCCTCCGGTGCTTTAATAGAAGTACTGGAGGTAAAATCGCTATCTGCTTTGGCGTTTACGCTTAAATCATTACCAGCGCTTACTTTATTACCGCTACCTTTAATATCTACAGATGCACTGTTTTCAGCACCTGCAACAGTTACACCAACAACAAACTGGTTGGCCATCTTACCCTTCAAACTCATTTTGTTATCAGCTTCAACCTTCATATCGGCATCGGCATCAATGCTAATATCTTTGCCTGCTTTAATGTCGCCTTCAACAGTAACATTGGCCTTATTGTCAACACCTGTATATACAACCGCTGTTGCCGGAACATTAGCACCAGTTAATCCGCCGGCCGCTTTAAATTTTAAACCTGTAGTGGAAGCAGCAGAAGCAGCAAGAGTTTCTGCCTTGGCATCAATATCAACGCTGCCATTTTCACTTGCAACATTTGCGCCAGAAGCTACATTAACATTGGCTTCAGTATCTAAAACAGAAAATGCCACATCGCCAGTAAGCGGAGTTCCAGAACTTATACCAACACTTAAAGCTTTCGCAAAACCACCAGTATTATCAACATAACGGTTAACAGCTTCTGCCTTAATATTTACATCGTCAGCAGCTTTTACCGCACCACCGATATTAACATCTGCTTTAACGGTTGCCAACTGTGCAACATCATTATTGTTAGCTTTGTAATCATTTAACGTTTCATCAAAATCTGCATTGCTGTTAATTGCAGTTGCACTAATATCAGCTTTGCCTGTTGCATTAACTTCACCATAAATATCTACAGAAGCACCAAATTCCTGTTCTGTAAAAGTATTTTCTACTGATTCAGCTGTAGTACCAAGTGTTGTTCCACCAATAACCGGCAATTCTTCTATTTCATTTTTATCATTAGAAGCATCAACATACGCCTCAAGTACAATATCGCCGCTACCGTTTGGGGTTGCGTTTAAATTTGTAATGCCTGAATTAACGGCAACATCATTTCCTGATTCATCTTTGTAATTAATATTTACAATATCGCTGAAATCAATAACGCCAGTTTCAATGTGTGCGTTCTCTGCTGCTATTTCACCGCTAGCAACATTATCGACAGCATAATCATCAACGTTTTTGCCTACGCCAATTTTAGCCGCACGCATTCTCACTTCATTAACAGCGTTTACTTTACCCAGTACAGTAATGGTGCCGCTGCTGTTGAGAGGTATTGCCTGCCATGAAGCAGCGTCTGTTGTAATATTAGTAATGTGAGCAATATTTTCTGCCGCAGTATTAACATCAGCAGCACTTACAACACGCTGCATATCTTCCATAAAATCCTGTGTCGGCGTCATAACATACAGCGAGCCGGTATTAATAACGCCGGATTTGCCGACTGCCATGCCTTCCTTACTCAGGAAGAACAAATTACCACCAATTTGACTGTTTTGAATAGCATTAACTGTACCGTTAATATCAATACGGCTGTTAACAAAGTTAACAAGGTTAGCTGCATCTGCTTCTTTTCTATTTAGTTCGTTAAAATACATATTGGCAATATTATTGGCATCCAACTGAAAATCCTTAAAAACATTCACAGCCGAATTACCAACAACCCTGTCTGCCCAAATATCTGTGACACCATTTCCTTTATTTATAATAGTATTTTTAAATGCATCATCAGCTTTTGTAATTGCTTGTGCAAAGCCCACTATCGGCTGCATAATAAACCCTGCCGCCGTTACGGCAGAAATAATTTTCTGGCTTAACGTATATTTACTTTTGCTGCGCTGAAACTTTCTCGAGATACTCATAAGCCCGTCCCCCTGTTAAAACTGACCGTTAAGCATAAAATGTATGCGGGTTTTATTAACTTCATCTCCGTTAATATCACGCATCAGCGGTATGCCGAGCGTTAAACTTGTATATATTTTGCGGTCGATTGTGCTTTTAATGCCTATGCCGGTGCCTGCCAGCACATGGTCGTCAAAAGCGCTGTCACCGTAAACTGCGCCATAATCAAAAAAGCAAAAGGCCGATGTGGTTCTGGCTTTATCCAGCGGCACGCTGTATTCCAAACTTGCGCTGTAACCGCTGTCGCCGCCGAGATAGCTTTCTTCATATCCGCGTACGCTGTACATGCCGCCGATATAAAACTGTTCGGCGCTTGTAAGGTAATCGTCCGGGCTCCACTGTGCATCAAGCCTTGCGCTTAACATTTGCCCGGCGCTGTACGCTTTTTGCCAGAAGCCGTTAAAAAAATATTTGGAAAAGTTTTCGTTTTCACCGGCAATATCTTCGCTGTCGCCGATACGGAAGTTATGCTTTTGGTAAATGATGCTGCTTGCACCGTAGTTAGTCATGCTGAAGCCTGCGGTATAAGATTTTACAGTATCATCAACCCAGTGTATGCCCAAAAAGTCGGTTTGCGAATTTTGGTAGCCGTAATCTAAAGTTGCTTCCGTACGCAGGGTATCCGTAACCACCAGCGGCTGAATAAGCGAAACGCCATATGCGTTGGAATGGCCTTTAATATCCAAATCTTCCAGTTCGCCATCCGTAATTTTTACACTGTTGGTGCTGTAAGTAAGGCCCAGTTTGGTTCCGCTGCGCCCTAACGGCACTGTGTACATGGCGCTGAACGATTTTGTACCGTCGCTGCGCATGCCGCTCATTGTAAGCATATCGCGGCTGCCTGTTAAGCTGCGGTCCGTCCAGAACAGGCCTTCGCGCCATTCGCCGCTCGATTCGCTGCCGGCGTTATCGACATATACATTTATATAATTTTTCTGCGGCTCGTAAGCCGATATTACATAGTCCGTAGTTCCGGGTTCTGCGCCTGCGTGCATTGTAATGCGCAGCTGCACATCGTTGGTAGCATTAAAACGCAGAAGGTCATCGTTCAACTCGTTGATATTGCTGATGCTGCCGCGGTCAAGCCCGATGCGCCCGGCAATATAACCGTCATTGGTGCTTTCATTGCCGCTGATATGCACGTTGCCGGTTTTGCCTTCAATAATTTTAATTTCCACCACGCCGTTTTTAATGGTTTGCGGCGGCAGATAAGCCCGGCAGGTTAAATAGCCTTTTTCGCTGTACAGTTCGTTAATGTTGTTTACAATGTCATACAGGCTTTGCAGTGTTACTTCCTGCCCAATGTATTTGCCGGTAATTTCTTTAATTTCCGTTTCGGCAAGTACTTCGCTCTTATCTATCTTTACATCGTTCAATACAAATTTAACAGCATTTTCCGATGCCTGCTGCTGTTCCTGCCCGCTGCCTTCAACCTCGGCGCGCTGCTTGGCTCTGTCTTCGGCAATCTGGCGTGCCACGCGCTGGCGTTCCATATACTCACGCGTGCGGTTAAGCTGTACGCCCGGGTCATTAGTACCATACTGAGGCGGCGGATTACTAATTCCATAATCAACTGCATAAACAATTGGAACATTAATTGTTCCTGCCAAAATAAGTGCTGTTAAAATCTTAGTAATTTGTTTTGCCATGGCAATTCCTCTTTCTTATAGTACGTTTTTATTTCATTTTAATTCGTATTTGACCGTATATATACACATTTATATTCATTTTAATTTTATCATAATTTCATTTTCCAAAGTGCAAATTTTTTCTTTGCACTTTCACGGCGTTATATTATTTACAAATTAGTGAACCTTGTATTAAACTATAAGTAAATATAGTAAAACGTATTATTACAAATTGATAATTTTGTAAAGGTACAGTAATATGCAAACCATTATTGCCATCGCAGATAACAAAGAAATATTTGATAATTTATTTACATACAGCATTTTGTGCGGGCTGCGTTTTAAAATTACATGCAGCAGCGAAGAAGCACTGAACTTTTTTATGGAAAACCGTACGCCGCTGTTTATTGTAGAATGCAGCGATACAAATATCGGGCCGCTGAAGTTTATAAAGCGCCTTGCGCCTGCCTGTGCAGTTTTCGCCGTCAGCAAATCAGCCGATGAGGAAGTCGCCATCAGTGCACTTAAAAACGGTGCAGCCCAGTTTTTACGCCTTCCCTGCGGCAGCCGCGAATTTTATTACCGGCTTGTTAATTTTATCAGGATGCTGAATCTTGATACCGGCATGGAAAAAATACAGATTATTACGCTTGGCAAACTTAAAATTTACCCGCAAAATAATCAGGCCATGCTGGACGGGGAATTTATTCCGCTGACAGCGACCGAATTTAAACTGCTGATACTTTTAGTAAATAAGCTTAACACAATAGTAACACTGGAAGAACTTTACCTGACGCTGTACGATACCGAAAACATGCAGTACACAAGCCGTGTGGTCAGCGTACATATCAGCAAGCTGCGGCATAAACTGCGCCTTAACGATTTGCCGTACCTTCAGCTTGCCAACATTCACGGTAAGGGTTATTCCTTAAAATATACCCCAGAAACGGAGAACCGGAACAATGGATAAAACTACCAGAAATAATTTTAGCCGCGAAGCAATAAAACTTGCAGAACAGGCCTTAATTACTTATTTTGTAGACGGCAGCACCGAAAAAGTTCTGCAATTTTTCTCCAACACCTGCAGCAGTTGGATTGGCTGGGGTAAAGAGGAAATTTACCCTACTTATAATGATGTTTTTAATACCTTTATCCGCCGCGTTGACGATATTCCACAAAACATTATCGAAGACATGCACTCGCAGGTATTGTTTGAGAGCCAAGACTTCTGCATTGTTTTTGTCGCATGCAGCATAAAGTCCCAACCGCAAACCGGCCTTTTACTTAATGAAACAGCACGTTTTACTTTTGTTATCCGCAAAGAAAATGACGGGTTAAAAATAGTACATCTTCATTTCTCGGCGGCATGGAACGAACTTAACCCTGGCGAAGTATACCCGGTTGCAAAAGGCAGCACCGAGTTTTATAAAAACGAACTGCAAATGGAAAAACCGGGTACGCCCTCTTTTGTTGCAGCCAACACACCTAACGGTTTAAAATGCTGCCTGGCACAAAAAAATTATCCGGCAGTGTACATTAATAAAGCTTTGTACAAACTGGCCGGTTATAAAAGTATGACAGAAATGCTGATTGCCACCGGCGGCGATATTAAAAATATGATTTATGCAGCCGACCTGCCAAAAGTAAAACGCATTATGTCTGCGCACTGCGGCGAAGTGCCCTACACCATTAACTACCGCCTGCTGCGTAAGGACGGCACCGCCATTTGGGTGTTGGAGCGCGGGCAGTTTACAGCAACCGACGGCCCTGATGATTATTTTATCTGCTCCATAGCGCCGCTTTTGCCCGACCAGAACGAATTTAACTATGGCACGCTGCTTGATTACAGCGAAATAGAAAATGCCCAGATACCCATGGACCTGTACTTTAAAACGGCGCTTAAAATTATTGAGCAGCATGACGAAAAAACTGCCGCAGTTAAACTTTTAAAACTTTGCTGCAGCATGGCACAAATTTCCGGCGCCTTTATTAAAGATATCAGCCGCAGCGGCGAATATATGCCGATAGTGGCAAAATATTTTAACGGCAGCGACGGTTTTGTAAATATTTTAAAATGTACGCCGGAAGACATTGCCAGGCGCTTTAACAGCCACGGTTTAAACCAGTGCGGCAACACCGGCATTTTGCCAAAAGTATATAAAGATAAATTAGACGAGCTTGGTGTTAAGGCTTATTTAAGCAAAACCATTATGTGCGGCGGCAAAGCAGAATACGTACTCACCTTTGTATCCCTTGGCATGCCGCACAGCTGGACGGAAAGCGAAAAAGACCTGATTACACAAACGGCACGCCTCCTGTCATTGCTGTTCAAAACAAACAACCAAGATGCAAATTAATAAATCCCATATACGCAAAAATCCCACGGAAAATTCCGTGGGATTTTTATTGTACGGTTTAGCTTATTAACTTTTAAAGTTTTAACAGCAATTAAAATGCCGGTACAACAGCGCCTTTGTAGGTTTCTTCAATGAATTTTTTAACTTCGGGGCTGGTGAGGGCTTTAGCCAGTTTTTGCAGTTCGGGGCGGTTTTCATCGCCTTTGCGGATTGCAACTACGTTAGCGTACGGAGATTCTTTAGGTTCGGTAAAGAGGGAATCTTTAACTGGGTTCAGTTTTGCTTCCATTGCAAAGTTGGAGTTGATTACGGAATAATCAACATCGTTCATGGAACGCGGCAGGAGAGCTGCTTCGATTTCCACAATTTCAATGTTTTTGGGGTTGTCTACAATGTCGCCGGGGGTTGCGGTAATGGTTACGCCGTCTTTAAGTTTTAAAAGGTTGGCGCTTTGCAGAAGCATCAGTGCGCGGCCGCCGTTGGTCGGGTCGTTAGGAATGGCAATTTTGGCGCCCTGCGGCAGTTCGTCAAGAGATTTGAATTTGGAAGAATAAATGCCCATAGGCTCAATATGCACTTTGGTTAAGGTAACAAGCGGCATGTTGCGTTCTTTCGCAAATTCTTCAAGATAAGGAATATGCTGGAAGAAGTTAGCGTCAATTTCCTTATCATTTAAAGAAAGGTTCGGTTTTACATAATCGCTGAACTCGATAATTTGCAGGTCAACGCCTTCTTTGGCAAGCTGCGGTTTAACAAAGTTCAAAAGTTCTGCATGGGGCACCGGGGTTGCCCCAACTTTCAGCACGGTTTTGCCGCCTTCGGATTTGGTTTCGCTGCCGCCGCAGCCGGCAATTAAAAGAGCCAGCACCAGAACGGAGCAAAGGACTAACAGGATTTTTTTCATCTTTACATCTCTCCTTTTAAATTTTACACACTACTTACTGGCAATAACGAAAGCAATAAAAAAGCTCTTTCCGAGGAAAGAGCATATACTTTACTTTCCTCTCATCTATCAGGAGTTAGCACCATGGCACAGCCTGGTTGCCGGGTTTCATTGGGCCTGTCCCTCAACCGCTCTCGATAAGAGTGTGTTTGTTAAGATGAAATTATAATACAGCAATCGCAAGATATTGTCAACAAAATTTTACAATTTTTACAGCTTTGTTTACGCTTTATGGCGCACGCAGCAAATTTTACTGCAAATTGTAAATAAATTAACATTTTATTGGTGCGCTTAATTTACGCAAAACAAAAACCGGCCGAAGCCGGTTTATTGTTTAATATGCTGTTTATTCCTTGCTGTATTTGGCAATGCCGACTTTATAAAAATCGTTGCCTTCGGCATCTATGCACACAATAGCAGGAAAATCTTCCACTTCGTAACGGCGGATAGCTTCCGGCCCCAAATCTTCATAGGCAATCATTTCTTCGCCTTTAATGGACTGTGAAATTACCGCTGCCGCACCGCCAACGGCTACAAAATACACTGCGCCGTATTTAACGCAGGCTTCAACAACTTCTTTGCCGCGCAGGCCTTTGCCAATCATGCCGCGCATGCCTTCGGCAATCAGCGCCGGCGTGTATTTATCCATGCGCCCGCTGGTGGTTGGCCCAGCACTGCCAACAATTTCGCCCGGTTTGGTGGGTGAAGGGCCAACGTAATAAACAACCTGCCCCTTAATATCAAACGACAGCGGCCTGCCTTCGGCCATTGCTTCCGTCATGCGTTTGTGCGCGGCGTCGCGCGCTGTGTAAACAGGGCCGGTTATGCGCACAACGTCACCGGCGTGCAGGTCTTTTATGGTTTCTGCCGTTAAGGGCGTGGTAATGTGTTTAATTTTTGCGTCCGTCATTTCTGCGCCCCCTTACAATACGGCATACGCGCGGCGTGCAGCGTGGCAGTTAAGGTTTACAGCCACCGGCAGCGCGCCGATATGCGTCGGTACGTACTCGATATTTACGGCAGCGGCAGGGGAAA
>ENA-OPUE01000307-OPUE01000307.1-human-gut-metagenome-genome-assembly--contig:-NODE-307-length-43329-cov-4.630563_pt1 | contig 43329 bp, 31 predicted proteins | sample MGYA00241466_ERZ501924 | MGnify/ENA primary metagenome ERZ501924 (study PRJEB25962, sample SAMEA2042223) | human gut metagenome | biome: human gut; feature: human-associated habitat; material: faeces...
AATGACAAAATCGTAGAGAGGGCTACCGAATACGGCCTTCTTCTCGGGGACGATTTGGTTGCAGTCAAAAGCTCTGACGGCAAAGTATCAATCAAGAATACGGCAACAGGCAAGGTTACCATCAAGGACATCAAACTTGACTGGACAACATCATCACCTAATGACTCGCTCTCGGTATACTGTAGCGAAGGCAAACGCGGATACTATAATGCATATACGGGTGAGATTGCCATACCTGCACAGTATCGCCGTGCCTGGGTATTCTCTGAAGGTGTTGCAGCTGTACAGAAGAACGGTATGATTGGTTTCGTTGATCACAAAGGACGCACCGTCATCGACTTCAAATACCCGTATCACGGAAACCCTCTAAGTGAGTACACCTTCAAGCATGGTTACTGTGTTGCAGCTGACACCACCGGCAAGTGCGGTGTCATCAACAAGCAAGGAGCGTGGATCATTAAACCGGAATATGACAACGTGAGCGCCTACGAGGAATACGCCATCGTCTCAAAAGCCGGTGTGCGTATGCAGGTGGGTTATGACGGCATGGTTCTCAACTCCTTTGTCCTCGATGATATCAAACGTCTGACCTATACAGTCAAAGAACGCTTCGAAAACCGTGAGGGTGAGATTGAATACATCGACAAGGAGATCGACACAGGACTATTCTCCTACCGTGTAGGCGGTCGCTGCGGTCTCATGGATGCCAACTGCCATCGTCTCACAGAACCTCTCTACAAGTCGATCACAGCTGTGGATATGAATATGTTCAGAGCCACACTCATAGACTACTACTCAGAAGTTATTCTCAATGCCAAAGGCGCGGTAATGAGGTAATATGTACAAGCGGATTCTTACAATTATCCTGGTGTACATCCCTGCAGGGTTTGTGGTGGCCAGCATCCTGCTGGTCACCCTCCTGAAGTGGGTGCCGGTCACAATGACTCCTCTCATGGTCAAGCGCAGCATTGAAAGCATCGGAGGGCCACATCGCCCGTTCCAACGCATATGGGTTCCTCTCGAGAGCATATCCAACAATATGATCTGTGCCGTCATAGCTGCTGAAGACCAAAAGTTCCTTCACCACCACGGCTTCGATTATGATGAACTTAGCAAGATGAAACAGGAGTACATGTTTGACGGCTCCCCAGTCCGCGGCTGCAGTACCATCAGCCAGCAGACAGCCAAGAACTGCTTCACCTTCTGTACCCACACATGGCTGCGAAAAGGCATTGAGGCATACTACACCGTCCTGATTGAATGGATATGGGGCAAAGACCGAATCTTGGAAGTGTATCTCAATGTTGCCGAGTTTGGCTCGCACCTTTATGGTATAGAGGCGGCAGCACAGCGTTACTACTCTATCCCCGCTGCAGAATTGACACTTGCCGATGCAACTTCCCTCGCCTGCTGCCTTCCCAACCCGCTTCACCGCGATCCTGATTGGGTCAACCGTTATCTTTCATCAAGACGAGCAGAGATAGCGGCGTCAGCACAACATGTAAAAATCCAATAGAATTGATTACGACATGGAGTAATGTGCCGAGTTCATGAGAGAAAATCATGGATCATCTCCTCTCATGCAAGTGACAAATATGTCCTTGTGTCATAAATTTTCACTAGATTTACATAATCGAATAGTCTTATACCATGTCCTTCCTTCCCAAACTTCTTATTGGCATCAAGGTTTCAGTCATGTGGGTGCTGAAACTCTTTACTATTCTCATCGCTCTTGAACTGCTAGTGGTCGCTGGACAGAAGGAATCCAAAATCCATATACCAAGAATGAATCGTTTGTATCATAGATGGACTGCCTTGTTTTTTGCGGCAGTGTTTTGCTCATGCGGAGGGAACTCAAACAAGAAGGATGTATTAAGCTCTGCTACAGTTGTATTCCGCGGGGCTGATTCTTTGGCTGTCGAAGGAGTTCTCCTTGCTGATAGTTCCAAACTTGTATTGCCATTGGTATATGCTTACCCGGACAATGAAACATCAGAATATGAGTCTGTGGATAAAAGCATAGATGAACTCCACTTGAAGAAAACTGGATATCTGGTCGTCACAACGCCATTGTGTGGATACAATGTCACAGCTACCATCTATGATGCAGAGGAGAATAACTTTCCGGACATCATAGAGTATCATCTGAAGAAATCCGGACAGGAATTTGTCATCAAAACGACTTACGACTCGCGATACTTCCCCATCCCAGATGAGAATTCCAATGCTCCGGACGGATTACCGATCTATACGGTTCACAATGATTGTAGTTTTGTGCAGGATGACAAGTCTGAATTTGAAAGTACCTTGTTCTGCTTCAAGGATGTAGATTTTGATGGGGAGAAAGAGTTTTGCTGTGTTTTGCCTGGCTACAACCGACATTATTTCAGCGCATATAAGCTATTGCTCGGAAAGGCGTTGCTGATGTGTGGCGCCCCGTACAATAACCTTGTAGTCGGAGATTATGATGTATCTGCCAAAACAATCTTTGACTATGACACCAAAACGATAACAGTCAGCGAACAATTCGGGGTAACTGGGTTTAGCGAGAATGTATTTATCCTGAACGAAGGGACCGGAAAGACCCTGAGCCCAATGAAAAGGGAAACCGGAAGACACATGGAGTATGGATGCTGGGGAAGCTTGGAAAGTATATATCAAGATAATCTTCTTTCTGAAGAGACTCAAGAATACTACCTGATTGATGGGAATCAAAACATTGCCGCACATTATGTAGCAGATAGCCTTAGAACATTCCACCTTGCATCAATTGTATTTTTGGATACTAAGAGAGCATATTCTAAGGTCTTATGGGAAAAAGAATAATGATGACCTGCATGATGCAATATAGTGGAAAGCGTCCGGCACAGAAGTCCCTTCTTTGCGAATTCCGACAAAAGACGGCCTATAAACACATCATTTCCAGCCTTCGCAAAGTCCGACACAAAGAACTAGGTCCCTGCCTCGCTCTGTTGTATCTGCTGCTCTATGTCATCAACAATACGCATAGCATCCAAGAAGAAAATTTTTGCAAAAATTTATACCTGCAAATAAATACTAGTATTTACGCAACAACAGAACAAAATCATCAATTTTCCATTTCACGAAATATTGACGAAAACCATATAATACCAAGCAATACTATCCGATAAATTGACTATATTTGTCCAAACGTTAGCTGTCAGATTGATGGGAATCAAGACAACCTTTTCAGGGTATTTCAGTTAACTTGTTGTAAGGCGACAGATGAGGCATCTCCACCATGGAGGTGATGGCAGAAAAGGCCGAAAAGAGGCGAAAATGTACCCATTTTGCCAATCTACGAGGTTTAATGCCATGTTCTTATCAACTGATTATCAGGCAGTTATGAAGAATCTTCGAGTTTTTAGCGCGCAATATATAAGTCATTGATAATCAATGTGTTAAAATTCCTGCGTGGGAAAGTGATACGGAAATAGTGCCACCTTTTTGAAGTGCAAAATTTACGAAAATCTGCTTAACTATTTGATTATAAGCAAATTAAGAACAGCGTCAAATTTTTCGCGCAGACGCCATAACTAATTGATATTCAATTAGTTATTAGGTTATGTATCGGGAAGTGATACGGAAATAGTGTTTCGCCGAGGGTTCGGCTCCGGACACACTCGATGAAACACTACCATGGATTCCGATGTAAAATCATTTGTGTTTGCGAGGACAGGAACAGCTACGATGATTGTGAGAAGTGGATGAGGAAATCCGGCCGGGTCTGCATGATGGAGTTGGAATGAGAAAGAAAGTCGAGTCAGAACGGGACGACATGATAATGGAAATCCTGTCTTCTTCCATCCAGGCGGGCCTGCGCGACTTGAACCTTTCCGCCGCTATCTCAGCCCCGGTGCTGATTGGGGAAGACAGGGTCGGTCTGATCATCTATCAAGAAGGCCGCATACCTCTGTTCTGGGACAGCCCGATAGCCGAAATGTATGAGCGAATGGCAATAATCCCCTCCCTTCTTGAAATGCAGCCTGAGATTGTCGGATCAAATGGAGTCCACGATGATGCCTCTTGTGATGAGAATGAGGCCGATGATTCCATCAAGAACATACGAATCCTTGCTGAGACCCTTGTGGATGTCCTGAACAGGTAGCACGTAGTTATTGTTCGCAATCGGCGAAAGACACGATGCGCTCCATAACCTCCCATGCACCATCCACGTCAAGCATTGATGCGCCATACTCCAGATCAAGAAGATTATCCGGAAGGAATTCATCATACTTCTGCTCACATTTGATCTCCCTTGGAAGAAGCGCGGCAAGATCTTCCGCTTTGGGCTTACCTTTGGATAGGATGGCCACCATGTCGTCAATCGAAAGGCTGACCGAGACAGCGGTGGTCTTTACCGCCTTGTCCAGATAAAGATTGGCACAGAGATGAATGGTTTGATTGATCTTATCACCTCCCCAGGTCATAGTGATCACCTCCTTGAAGCCACGAACGGTCGGGTTGTCAAGATGATTTGCCCGGTAGAAAGTCCGGGCTTCCTCAAGCGCCTGTATGGCAGCGGTATTCTTGTCCAGATACGGATATATCTCATCCGCTTCCAGAACCTCCTGCATCTTCTCCGCAATAAGACGGTCAAGAGGCGCGCCTCCGCCCACATACGAGGCCCGTCCTCCGTCTTTAACAAGACTGACGATAAGACGCTTGGCCTTGATATCACTTTCCTCCACCATCCAGCGTCTGCCACCTAACAGAATCATCACGCCCACTTCCTCCATGTTCTGGACAGTCCCTATCTCCTTCCCATTCTTCCTGTTGACCACGGATATCTCCCTGTCCGCCTTGAATGCGGCATAGAAATCGGTCTGACGCACTATCCGCTCCCCTTCCTCTCCAATGACGACAAGGCCGTTATGGGTCATGGCAAGAACCTTCTTCTCTCCAAGGAACTTCAAAAGGTCCAAAAACATCGTTGATGAGACATTCCTGAATGCACCATTCTTACAGAGAAGCAGCCAGCCGTCCTTAGGACTGAAGCCTCCATACTGGGTCAGGCAGGAAAGAATCTGCTGTATGAGAGTCGAGAAATGATACGCACTGATGCATGGCTTCTCATACTTCTTCTCACGAATCAGTTCAACAACGGCTATATTCTGAACAAGCGAATGCCTCAGTTCATACAGGAAGCCTTCTTCCTCCGAATCGTAGGAATAGATTCTGAGGATGGATGCCTCTCCCCTGCGGCCGGAACGTCCGAGACGTTGGCGGATGCTTGACACGGACGAACAGCTTCCTATCTGGGCGATAGATTTGACCTTGCCTATATCTATTCCCAATTCAAGGGTACAGGTACAGACGGCGGTCACAGGGTAACTGCCGTCCAGGAGTTCATGTTCAACGGATTCCCTTTCAACCTTGGAAATGCTCCCGTGATGCGTCCTGAATTCATTGGGGACATTGTTCTTTTCGCATTTCTCCGCCAGGGCAACGCTGTACGCTTCCACGTCAACCCTTGAATTGGCAAAAACGAGGTTGTTCGTTCCACGCAGCTTGTTGTAGATATCCTCGGAAATCTCATCCTCCACAGCAAGGGAATCATGCTGTTTGGTAATGATGTATTCCTTTAGAAGTATCTTTATCTCATGGTCGGACTCTCCACATTCAGGCACGGTGCACGGCATGCTTCCATCGGGACGCAGAAAGCGCTCAACAGCCTCATAATCGGACAGGGTGGCGCTCATGGCTATACGTGGCACCTTTCTGCCTGTATAGTTCTCCAGACGAGAAAGGAGCGACTGCAACTGCTTGCCTCTCTCGAAGCCGAGAAGACTGTGGAACTCGTCTATCACGACATACATCAAGCCGTCGAAGGAATTATGAAGCGTCTGCTTTCTGTTCATCAGCATGGCTTCAAGCGACTCTGGGGTTATGATCAGTATGCCAGAAGGATGCTTGAGAGAATTGGTCTTTACTGACGCGGACACATCACCATGCCACGGAGTGACCGGGATTCCCATGTCCTTGGTCATATCCTGCAACCTTCGATACTGGTCATTAATAAGAGCCTTCAGAGGACTTATATACAGGACTGCATAACCTCCGCTTGAACTGCCCGACTCCAGAATCCTGGACAATATTGGCAGGAATACGGCCTCGGTTTTTCCACCACCTGTCGATGCACTGATAACAAGGTCCCTGTCCGCCTTCAGAACATAAGGGATGGTCGATTCCTGAATAGTCTGAAGTGCTGACCAGTTCTGCCCCCAAACCCATTTCTGAACCTTGGGATGCAACAGTTCGAATGATGATGAGCGGCCCGCCATGATTACCTACATCTTGAATTCCGCGAATTCGTCCTCGGTTCCCTTGTCGAGTTCCGTCTTCTGCTCTGCAAGAATCTCCGAAACCTCTGTAGGCTCTACGTCCTTCACCACTTCAACCTTGTCAAGGATATCCGTCCACTTCACGTCAGGATACTGCTCCAATGTCGAAAGCAGATCAAGGAAACTCTTGATAGTTGTACGTGGCGTACGGAAATAGCTCTCCCCAATTCTCGTGTCACAATGATGAAGGTAAGACACCAAAGCATCATCCGGAACAAGATACTTGCTCTCATCACCGAATGCGAAGACATTGCGGAGGTTCTTTAGAAGGATAAACAGTTCCTCCTTTGTCAGGCTGGCAAGCCTGAGGACAACTGAATTATAGTCTATCAGTCCCAACTGCTTGACGAACGCATTCTCCGAGAGCCTGGTCTTCAGGGCATCGTAGCTGTACAGTCCCCTCGCAGAGTCCGTCAGGAATTCCGGCGTACCGCACATGACGAACCCGATGCTTGGGAACGTACCCTGAAGTGTGTTGTTCATCATGTACAGAATCTGTTCGTAATTGGCCTTGCGAGAAACGCTGTTGGTAATCTTGTATAGGTTCACCATTTCATCAAGGCAGACAAGAAGACCCTTGTACCCCGCCTTGCGGATAAGTACGGAATACAGTTTCAGGGAATCATAGAAAGAGTTGTCTGATATGATATCCCTAACGCCCAGTTCCCTGTATGCATCCGTCCTTGTGGTGTACTCGGCACGCAGCCACCTGAGCGCATTCCCCTTCAAGGTGTCGTTTCCGGCTTCGTATCCCTGCCAGTACTTCATGACGACAGTCGCGAAGCTGAATCCCGAGGTGTAGTCATTAAGTTCGCTCAGAGAAGTCATTATCGCCTTTTCAACATTGGTCTGTCCGGATGCCTCGACATCGGCCTTGACCTGCATCACGAACTTGTCCAGTATGTTTGCAAGGGCGTTCCCGTCCTGCTTTGTTCGGGTTGACATACTGGCGATGAGCTCTGAAAAGAGCAGTCGAGCCTGGCCGTCAGAACCGTGAAGACGCTTGCTTGGAGACAGATCCGCATGAACCGTCACAAGACCCTTCTCCAGTGCGATGGAACGCACAAGAGACATGAAGAAAGTCTTGCCGGAGCCATACTCACCGATCACGAACCTGAACGATGTGCCGCCGTCCGCGATAGTGTCAATGTCCTTAATGAAAGACTTGAGTTCCTCATTCCTTCCGACCTGAATATGCTGCAGTCCCAGACGTGGAACCACGCCGCTTTTCAGTGACTGGATAATTGTTTCTCTCTCCTTCGGCTTGATCGGTCTTGTCATATCAGTTGCTCCTTATAATCAGTTGTTACAAATACTTGGTCTCCGTCCTGGTCAACTACGGCATCATCCACCTTCTCATATGATAAATCATTGATTTTCTCCAGAACGTAGCCTGTCATCAATCCTTTTGATTTGCAAATTTCGTCAACTTCCGCGAACTCCCAAACTTCTTTCTCAAGGAGTTGCGAAAGGATATCCCTGACAGCTTCCACTTCTCCGGACGGTTTCTTCGCCTCTGCCGGCTGCTCTTCCACGAAGATATCGGAAAGCAGTTCCTGCGCTTCCTTCGTCTGTTTCTCCATACGTTCCAGTTTGCCGGTATCGATGGAGAACTTGCGAGTCACTTCTTCCGGCTTAGGTATTGAATACCTTACAGCACCAGTCGTCTTCTCAACAGTGGCGAATTCATCTGTCGTCATGGCCTCATGTATTCCAGAATGGATCTTCTCCGGATCCTGTCCGAGATATTTACAATAACGCTTCAGGGTTTTCACCCTAGCCGTGCTCACATCGCCGCCATTGAATGTCATACGCAGCAGCAGCTTGTATATAGCCGGGACCTTTGATGCGGAAAGTTCCTGAATGATTTTGGAAGTGTAAAAGTTCTGCTTCAGGGATGAATAGGACCGCGCGTAAGCCACTTCATACTTGAGCGTATCACCTTCGAATCCAAGGGAGGATAGGCCAGATTCGATAAGATGAATGTCATTCATCGTAATCTTGTCTGACATGGCAATCTGAGCGGCCATTTTCACGACGGCCTGTCCCTTCAGAACATCATCGGAAAGCTTGTTGCCACCGGACAACTTATACAGGCAGCAATACGCGCCATACATCAGCCGGTCACCTGCAACATTCGGATTCGGTGCGATGCCGAATCCCATCTTCCTGAGTGCTTCCACTATGACCTGCGCATAAGGCTTATAGATTCCGTTCTCCTTGCGCGGAGGATACTTGAGACGTTTCACGAACTCGTTCACTTCGATCATGGCATATCCGTCACCATCCATCGCGCCTTCTATGTCAGAGGCAAGTTCAACCAGCGTCGGAAGGGATGAAGGATTGATATATGAAGCAAAGTTCATATCAGCATAAGCCGTAGGAATACCGCCATTGTCCCTAAGCAGTTCCCAATGCTTCCAGCTGTCTGAACGGACTCTGTTCGCAGTATTGGTCACCGCATAGATAACATTATCCGAGGCCAAGGACTTCGGATAGGTTACTCCATAAGTCACTTCATGGGATTCCTGGCGGAAAAGCGGGAAGTTATATGTATAGCTATCTCCAAGCCTCTCATTGACAGTTGTGTTCCCACTTCGATAAGAGGAACTGGATGAAGGATAGTACTGCTCCCATGATTTCATATGCTCGATGAAACGGTTCTTCAGAGCCTCCCGGTTCGCCTCGTTATCAGGAATTCCAGACAGCAGATCAAGATAGTCAACGGAGAAATCGAAGGCCTTGGCATGAGATATCTTCTTTCCCTTGTCAACATATGCATTCAGAAGGAAACGCGAGTAGTACTTCAGCTGCCTTACAGGGAAATTCCCAACCAGTTCCCTGAAGTTGTCCGGCATAAGGGTGCACAGAGCCCGGTCAACAAGGTCGGACACCATATCCCTGGTGCCAAAGTTGTAGTCCCAATCATCATTTTCTTCCTCATCATCGAAAATGATATCCTCATCGTCATCATCCTCATCTTCTTCATCATAAACATCATCAGAGGCAGCATTGTCTGTAATGTTCTCGACATTTACCGGTACGGACTTATGATTGAAGTATATGTCAACAAGAAGCCTGACAAGAGACTCCTTTTCTTCTTTTGTCGTTTCATCGTCCACAAACAACCTGTACTCTATTCCCATGATGTAAAGGCAGAGAAGCGCTGACTCGATCTGGTCAATAGGAATGTCACCTGAAAGGAAACTCAAATACCTGTACCGTATCCCTTTCGTGAGCGTGGAATAGGAACTGAATGAAGACCATTCCGCATTGGCAACATATTTTGCCTCCAGAACCGGATTCACTACCGGGCCAAGGAATTTGAATCCCTTTCTACCTCCATAAGAGAAATACGAAACATTCTTCTCGGGAACTTCAAGATAATTTCCCAAATAGAATCCGCCTCTTGTCAGCTTCATCCCGGCGACAGTGACGGTCTCCCCGACCTTTATCCATCTTGTCTTGGTCGGCTTGACATTATCGAAAGCATTCAGGAGTTCCTTCGATTGCTGCGCAAGGAACCTGTCCTGAACTTTCTCCAATGTGGCATCTATGTAATGCTTCGTCTTCGGGTAGTGTTCTCCCAATACGGACAGATTCCTCTCAAGCTCATCCAGCTTGTCCTTGCTTGTGCAGGAATCGGCAAGGTCGAACATCAAGACGAACGCGTAGTTTGAATAACCTTCCAGATCCAAGCATTTTCCTGCAAGGAACTGCTCCTTGAAATACTTGTAGTATGACTTCTGACTGGGCGATGCCTCATCCAGTTCTCCGGTGCCATAGACATAGACATGGGCCCATGGAACGACCTTCCTTTCGGATTCGGAAAAGTTTATCGATGTTTTGGCTACATTCTCCTTTATCCATGCGATAACCACTTCATCATCGTCTGTTTCTTTGAGTTTGAGCACCAGATTCTTGAAATCGGTAAAAGTAGTTGCGATATCATTCGATGATGATTGCTTTATGCGTTTTTCGGCTTTCTCAAGGAAATACTCATAGATATCTTCATCTGCATTCCCACTGCTCTGGAATGCCCCTTTGTAGCTACCCAAATAACTGATTACCTTCTGAGCATATGGGTCTTGTATTTTCTTGAATGCCTTCAATGGGAAGGAATCAATCCTTGCCATTGCTATCCTGTTTGGTTTCATCACTGTCTTCATTCTCTCTTCCCAAAAATTCCGATAGGCACTGCCACCACTTCCATCAATGGCATCCAGAGCTTCCTGACAAACGGTTTTCTCCAGTTCCAGCCTTTTATCAAACTTTGCCGAGTCCGCTCTCTGTCTCAGGAGCACGTCCATGGCAAGGCTGTAGATCGGGTCTTGAGTCGCAACCTTATCAATATGTCGATTTGCGGTTATCCGTTTGATTATCTCTTTGTCTTCATCACCCCTTTGCAGGCTATCGACCACTTCAAGAGCAATCTCCCGCTCTGTTGTAGTAGGCTTTGACAAACCCGAACTGCCTGCGAGATTTTCTTTCAGATATTCGAAGATATTCTGCTCATTCTCGGATTTCTGATATGAGCCGCGTAAACTTTGAATGAGTTTTATCGGAGCAAATTCGGGGCTGCCGGATAATGCGATTTTCGCTTGAAAAATAAATCTGTCAATAAAATCTATATCACGCTGGTGAAGCAGATACTGTTTATCCGTACGGCTGTACAATGGCGGCAGTTCCTCTCGGGAAACAGATACTACAGGGGTGATGTTTTCAGAAGGACTTTCTGTCTTTATCTGGCTTCGACCTTCTTCCAGCATGGATAGCCTGTTCTTCCAATACGATTCATATTTATTCCGGAAATATTCTTCGAGATCTGCAAGCTCCTGGCTGGTCAAGGCCGACTCACATATGGATTTCTCTTTCTCCGCGTTTCCCCAATGACGCTGCTCGTTGGCCTTGAGGACGAGGTCATTGTGAAATTTCAGCCATTTCTCAAAGCTTTCATCTGTTGGCATCTTTGTATCTGCAGCATTTATCTGGTCATTGGCAACACTTTCCGAGACTTTCTCGACAGCGGTCTGGACTGAAGATTGAACATGTTGTTCTATTCTGCTTGCTTTATTCTCTGATACTTGATTCTGACTTTTTGAGGAATTGCCGGAGCTGGCACTTTGCTTAGTAGTGGCATCGGATTTCTTTGTGTTGGAAATGATCCATATCAACAGCCCAATAGCCGCAATAATCAGAAGTATCCACCAATACTTCGCAACGAGGTAGATCACCAAACCTATCGCGATCAGAATTCCAGGTATACCACCGTCTTTAGCCATTCAGAAATAAAATATTTGACAACGCGCATAACTCGCAGAATACAAATTTAGGAATTTATCGTCACCCTTTAAAAGAATTACAGATGTTTTGTAAAACTTGACATATAGTCTGTCAAAAATTCATAATAAGCGAATTACAAACTGACATGTAAAGAATTATCGTTAAATTTGTGTGAATTGAAGCCATGACATGAGACAGTTGGCTGGCGACTAATCGCAGGTCCTATACGTGAGTTGTTTAGTGATTTTAGATAGCACCGTATTGACTAATAAAGCTAATCCATATACTAATCCCATAATGTTGAGAATGGAGGAAACACTATGAAATAACACAATAATACCATCTAGCATCAGTCCTTAAGACATCCAATAGGCACCACATCTACCCCATCCTCACGTCTATAGGCATAAGTCCCCACGCCAACCAGCACCATCATAAATGATGGGGCTTTCATTCTTTCTGTGTCAATTTTCCCGGCCAGCCTTAGGAGCGATTCCGAACCCTCATTAACTAGTTCATCACCACCCAGTTTTATCTCTACTAAACCATACCGACCATCCCTCAAGTGAATAACCGCATCGCACTCCAGGCCGTTTTTATCACGGAAATGATACACTTTCCCGTTCAATGCTTCCGCATATACTCTCAAATCTCGAACTGCCAGTGTCTCGAAAACCAGTCCAAAGGTATTCAAATCATTTACAAGATCCTGAGGGCCAATACCAAGAGCTGCTGTAGCTATTGATGGATCGGTGAAATACCGCGTATCACTCGTCCTAATCGCAGTCTTGCTCCTAAGATTTGGATTCCAAGCCTCACTATCTTCAACCACAAAAATCTCCTTCAATGCTTTGATGTATGAGGATATTGTATCTTCAGACAACGAATCAGACTCATTAGCTTCTAGGTCAGCTCGAATCGTTCCGAATGAAGCCTGGCTCCCTTGATTTCTTGCCAGAGAGCGTAGTAGACGATGAACACGTACTGGATCACGCTCCACGCCATCAACCTTCGAAATATCTCGCTTCTCCACAGCATCAACATAGTCAAATGCCTGATCCAGAGCAATCTCTCGATCCATGTCAACTGCAAGAGGCCATCCACCACGACAAGTCAAGAATGCTACCTGTTCGACATCCATCTTGTTTATGCCACCAACTTGATCAGGTGCTGTAAACAACTCGGCAAGAGATACCTCACCAGTCGATTCGTGCGACTCCCAGAGGCTCATAGGACGCATCTTAATCCATCCTATACGTCCGGTCCCGGAATGTATTACTTTGCTCATATCTGCCGGGACAGAAGATCCGGTCAAAATAAACTGACCTAATGGTCCATGATCTGATTCAAAGCGCACACTATCCCACAATTGGGGAGCGATTTGCCACTCATCAATAAGACGCGGATTTTCCCCTCTCAACAGCAATTTCGGGTTCAACGATGCCAGCCTAATATTCTGCTCTACCATCCCTGTCTCCGACATATAGAGTATGCTCTTGGCAATCTGTTCTGCTGTGGTTGTCTTCCCGCACCACTTGGCTCCTTCTATGAGCACAGCACCCTTCCCTGCTAACTTGCGCTGTAGCAGACCGTCTGCTATCCTTTTTTTATACACTTTTTCCATTTTGAATCACCTCTATAGCTACTACAAATATACAGATTATTTTTTCTAATTGCCCAATTTGGCCAAAAATCGTTCGTCCATTTGGCCAACTTTTGTTCCCGATCTTGGCTGAAGTATAATTAGTTAATACCGTAGGTAGTTCTCGAGAGCGGGTTCGTGGGAGAGGCAAGCGAAGCGCAGCTCTCTCCAATACCAAGAGGCCACCTAACCGGGTGACCGCTGTGTTGTATAGGCCAAAGAATTGTTTGGCAGTTTAGGGATAAAGTCATATATTTGCTAAGTATTTACTCTCAAATTCGCATATTTATAGAATATGGCAACAAAGATACAGCAAATACTTAAGTCTAATCCGGATACCAAAATATTGTTCGGAGAATGGCTTTCCCGTCAGGGGCTCGATGCCAAAAGTCAGTATGCATATATGAAAAGCGGCTGGCTCTCTCGTCTGTCAAAAGGTGTATATGCACTTCAGGGCACAACTCCTACATTGATGCAGACCATTTCAGCATACAACTACCAGCTCTCAAAAGAATGCATCGTAGGTGCATACACAGCGCTCGAGATGAGAGGATACTCGCACTACCTGTCCATGGGAAAGCCGCAGGCATATCTGTTTACCGGTAAAGACGAAAAACTCCCTACATGGCTGACGCAGAGGGAATGGGACATGACCATAAAGTACATGGTAACCTCGTTTCTGGGCGATGACCGCAAGGGCGTAGAGCCTTTCGTCTCAGACGGCAACGAGTTGCTTGTTTCATCGCCGGAAAGAGCAATGCTGGAGTGCCTTAATCTTCCGGAGTCATCTGCTTCTCTGCTGGATCTGTATTATATAATGGAAAGCCTGACCACTCTACGGCCCAAACTCGTGCAATCGCTTCTGGAGACATGCACATCAAAGAAAGTAAGAAGGCTCTTCCTCTATATGGCAGAGAAAGCAGGACACCAGTGGTTCAGAACCTTGAACCTGGACTCTATTCCGCTCGGCACATCGCGCTATATGATTGTGCCAACTGGCAGGTACATCGCCAAATACAACATGACAATCCCTAAAGAACTGGCTGAATATGAATGACAAAAATATCAACACACAAGTCTATGCCCAGAAAGTGGAACTGCTGCTTCGCCTGATGCCTATCATCATGGATGAAGGAGTATTTGCCGTACACGGCGGAACGGCCATCAACCTGTTCCTGAAGGATCTTCCACGATATTCAGTTGACATTGACCTCACTTATATCCCACTTTCAGACAGGCAGACAAGTATTGCTGATATCAACAAGCACCTCGCATCCATCTGCGAGAAAGCAGTAAAAGCATTCAAAGGAATGCACATAACCCCGAACTACAGTACCTGCAAGCTTCTCTGCGAATATCGAGGCAAGCAAGTAAAGGTAGAAGTGAACCAGACCAAGAGAGGAATCGTAAGCGGTCCGATTGTATCCCAGCCGCTCAGCGAAAAAGCCCAGGAGGAATTTGGCCTGTACTGCGAGGCGGGCATTGTGCCTCTTACACAGCTATACGGCGGCAAAATCGCAGCTGCGCTTTCTCGCCAGCATCCCCGCGACCTATTTGACGTCAAGTACATGGACTTCCCTCTTGACAAGTGTCGCGAGGGTCTGATCTTCTGCCTTCTCGGAAGCGACCGCCCGATACACGAGTCTTTTGCGCCGCGACTCATCGACCAACGTGAAGCAATGGCAAACCAGTTCGACGGCATGACCGAGATACCTTTCACCTATCAGGAATTTGAAGATACCCGCACAAGACTCATTGCAGATGTCAACGCATTGATGACCGACGCAGACAAGCGATTTCTTGTCAGCTTTGAGAAAGGCACTCCCGCATGGGATGGCTATGAGTTCGAGTATCTCAAAGAATACCCGTCAGTCAAGTGGAAACTTCTCAACCTTGCAAAGCTCGCCAAACAGAATCCCCAGAAACTCGAGGAAGAGGCTGCAAAACTGGAAGAGATCTTCAAGACTACATTATAAGATACTATGACATGGCATTTGGCCATTGATAACCGTACGATGATGAGCGGTCATCCTGCTTTCGCCGATTGATTTCATCGCCTGGATCAGGATGGCCAGGAACTCGCTCTTTTGTATCTGTTGCTCTATGTCATCAACAATACGCATAGCATCCAAGTAGAAAATTTTGCAAAAAATTATACCCCGCAAAAAATACTAGTATTTACACAACAACAGAACAAAATAATCAACTTCCCGTTTCACGAAATATTGACGAAAACCATATAATACCAAGCAATACTATCCGATTAATTGTCTATATTTGTCAAAACGTTAGCTGTCAGATTGATGGGAATCAAGGCATCCTTTTCAGGGTATTTCAGTTAACTTGTTGTAAGGCGATTGTTGAAGCATCTCCACGATGGAGGTGATGGCATAAACAGGTCGAAAAGAGGCTAAAATGTACCCATTTTGCCAATCGCCGAGGTTTAATGCCATATTCTTAACAACTGACTATCAGGCAGTCACAAAGAATCTTAAGCTTTTAGCGCGCATAATATAAGTCATTGATAATCAATGCATTAAAATTCATGCGTGGGAAAGTGATACGGAAATAGTGACACCTTTTTGAAGTGCAAAATTTACGAAAACACGCTTAACTATTTGATTATCAGAGAATTAAGAAGAGCGTCAAATTTTTCGTGCAGACACCCTAACTATTTGATATTCAATTAGTTAGCAATTGATGCATCGGCAAGTGACCTTCCGATAGCCAACGACAACAAATAATAGTTATTGATTGATAGAGAGGCACTTACGGGTGCTTCTCTTTTTGTTTCGGGAGGCGCTTAAATGGCGTTTCCTGTCCATTTTTGTCCATTATTTACCCAAAATCCACTAACCTGCTCCATTCCGCTCCGCTGATGTCGCCAAGGTAGTAGAAGTTTGACACGCTATGACACGTCTTGACACATGGTGGCATGTAATGACACAATCATGGCGAACTAATTGACAAAAAAATGTATTATCAAAAGACATGTGAATACTGCGGAAAGCAGTTCACAGCACAGAAAAGTAGTACCCGATTCTGCTCCAAATCGTGCGCGGATCGGGCAAACAAGGAGAGAATCAGAAAATGGACACAAACTGTCGTCGAGACAAAGGACAGGATTGAGACCATACAAAACAGCCAGTCATTCGGAGACATTCTTTCTCCAAGGACTCTTGCCCTTTATCTTGGGGTTAGCCTTCGGACAGCCTACCGCTATCTCGAGAACGGAATGATTCCGGCCATCACAACAAAAAAGAAGACCTTCGTCCGCCGCTCGGACGTGGACAAGCTTTTCGACTCTGCACCACCCTATCGTAATCGGAATCATGACGGAAAAAGGAAAGAGGAGGCAGCTCCTCAGGAGCTGATGGCTCCGGGCAACGGTTCTATAAAAGGTGGAAGCGAGGTGAAAGGTGGGAAAAATGTGAACGGCGAGAGATACACCACCGTAAAGGACGTGGTTGAGCGCTATGGACTCTCGCTGTCCGGCACCGACAAAATTCTCAAGGAGGCCGGCCTCACCATAATCAGGCACAAGGGGAAGAACTACTATTATCTCAACGAGGTTGAGTCCCTGTTCCGCAAGCGCCAGGCCGAAAGCCATCCGGAAATCTCAGAGTGGTACACCTGCGCTGAGATTCAGGAGAAGTACCAGCTGAAACCTGCCAGCATCTATGATATCGCAAGCACCTTCCGGATACCTACTAAGAAGGTACACAATGTCACCTACTACTCAAAAGTCCACTTCGATATGTCCAGGGGGATAAAGCCGGTGGACTCCGAAATGTGGTACACGGTCCAGGAAGCGATGGAGAAGTATGGCCAGACTCGCGACCAGGTGTACAATGTGTTGCGTTACAATAACATCCAGCGGGTGCAGGTAGGACGTAACGTCAAGTTCCGCAAGTGCGACTACGACGAGGCAATGAAATTCAGTGTAATCTCCAACAAATAATGAATATGGAAAAGCCGACAACCAAACGTATCACGTTCGACGAAATGCCAAACGTAATTGCCCAGCTGAGTGTGGATATTCTGGAAATGAGCAATGCACTCCATATTCTGATGGAGGAAGTTGAAGGACTCAGGGAGCATATTATGGCGAAGCCTGTAAGTGCACGACGTATTCCGGTGAGTTTTGAACGTGCCTGCGAAATCACAGGCAAAGCCAAGAATACGATGTACCGTTACACGAGCCAGGGACTCATTCCTCATTACAAAAGAGGAAAGACTGTGTACTTTTTCGAGGACGAACTGCTTGAATGGGTACGGAACAGCCGCATCGAAACCCTGCTTGAACGTCAGGACAGTCAAGACCGAAACATATTGTCAATTCAAGCTAAGTCAAAGACAATCAAATAATTATTATTTTCCGATTTTCCCAAACTCATACCAAACATCCAGAAAGTGACAGTGTTTGACAAAATAATTGCTTTCCTTTGCGGCGAGAAGCAAACGGAAAGTAAGTAACGCTAACAAAAAACAAATATGGCAACAAAAGTAAAACTCGATAAGCATTATTTGAAGAATGGCACAACCACTCTTCACATTGCTTACTATCCGCCCTTCTACGACAAGCGTACGCGCAGGACTATCAAGTCCGAGAATCTGAATCTCTTTCTCTATACCCACCCGAAGACGAAGGTGGAAAAGGACCACAACGAAGACATTGACCAGCTCGCAAAGGCGATTCTCTCCAAGCGGATAGTCTCGGTACATAATCAGGAATGCGGTTTCCTGGACAAGAGTGTCAAGAAAGAGGATTTCATTGAATATTTCCGTACTGTCAGCAATGGCAGGCACTCCAAATGGGACGGAGCACTGAAGCAGTTCATCAAGTTCACCGGCGGCAAATGCACTTTCGGTATGGTGACCGTCGATTTCTGCAAAAGGTACAGGGAATTCCTGCTGCACGATGCGATAAATGTCAGGACAGGAGCGCGTCTGACGCAGAATTCCGCCTCAGGCTACTTCGCGACTTTCCGTTCCCTGTTAAGACGTGCCTACGTAGACAAACTGCTGGAATCCAACCTCAATGATTTCTTTGACGGAATTCCGATGAAGAAGACGAAGATTCCGTATCTGACCATTGATGAGATCCACAAGTTGATGTCCACTCCATGCATGTACGACGTTCTTCGCCGCATAGCCATATTCGGCCTGTACACGGGACTGCGTATCAGCGACCTGGAGTCTCTGACCTGGGAGAACATCGTACGTGCTCCGGACGGCAGCTGGTGCATACGGAAGGAGATTCGCAAGAGCGCACGAGAGGAGACCATCCCGGTCACAGAAGAGGCTTTGTACTGGTGCGGCGAGCGTAGCTCAGGCAAGGTTTTCACAGGTTTCACCAGGACAATGATTTCCGGTCCCTTCCATAAGTGGATCGAGGATGCAGGCATCACGGACAAGCACATTACCTTTCACTGTCTGCGCCATACCACTGCCACAACAATGTGCAGCAAGGGTGTGGATGTCTATCTTGTCTCCAAGATGCTCACTCACTCCAACGTCCAGACAACCCAGATCTACGCGGAGGTCAGCGACGGGAACAAACGGATGGCAGCGGAGCGTATGTCCGAAGTCATGCACAATGCTCTTTGCATTCCAGACGATACACAATCAAAAGAAAATCAATAAATTTGCAATATGAGTCAAAACAAATTCTTCAAGTACGTAAGGAACTATTTTGTAAGGTTGCCTTTAAGTCATTATATCCCTCACTTCCTTCCAATAATGTATGGGGGCATTTTCATCATAGCAATCTTTCAATTATGCATCAGTGGTGTAAAGAATCATTACACACTTGACGTAATACTGATTGAAGCTGCCATTGTGTTGCCGATTTCTATGATACTTGTACCATTAATTCTATGGGTTATAAATGCATGGTGGATATTATTTGATGCATTCAGACAAGCATTATCTGAATTTATTCATGGAATCAAGGGTGACAATATTGCCAAAAATCCTGGTGAAGAGGAATTCTTGTGCTCGCTGGATATAGGAAATCAACCATTTTTCAGCAAGAATTCCGAAACTTCGTGGTTTAAGGAGAATAAAATCATAATTATTGAGATATCGGAGGATATAGACGACCAGACAGGTGAACCATTGGCTCTCATGGAACCAAAGCAGATATATCTTCCGGAAGGAAAGAATATAGAAAAAGAGATGCTGAACAGTCGTAAAGTGGATATGCTGTATCAGGGGGTAAAGAAGTACATATCAGAAGTACTGAAGGACTACCTGACCGGGGACCGGATGGAAACATATGTGAACAACATCTTCGATCTGAGAGAATCAACGGACCCCGAGTCCTGTGCCCGAAACCTCACTGTCGTATCCGAAAATGAGCATTTATACAATATGTCAAATCCCCGTAAACGAATGTACAAGTACGACATATATTCACTTATAGCAAACCTGCGACCGCTGACCATGGGTGAAGGAGTAACCAACGGAACACTGTACCTCGCATACAGGCAGATGTTTCCCGGAGTGTTCGCCAGAGTCAAGGAGGATTCATTTGCACAGAGCCTCTCCAAATCCGAGAGGTACGACTCGGAAAACCACATTATCCCCAATGAGGTGATACCGAGACTGTACCAAAGGACTCAAAACGCGATTATAGAATACTTCATCAGCCTTGCCCAGACCCCGGTGTCCTAAACGGTCACCAGTTTTTGCAAGCACTCGCAATACCAATCTGTCACCAAACAGATTTCAAACTTATATCAAATTGCCAATGTCTCACCAATCAAGGCATTGGCTTGCTTTATTTATATCTTACCTTCATACATTTGCAGCACAACAAAACAACTGCAACGTATGAAAGAAACCGACACAAAACGCATCTCTTTCGATGAGATGCCGGCCGCAATGGCGACCATGATGGAGGACATCCGTCAGATCAAGAATTCTCTTCTTCACCCGGACGAGCCCGTACAGAAGAAGCGCGATCCCATCAGCTTCGAAAGAGCCTGCGAAATCGTAGGCAAGGCGAAGAACACAATGTACCGCTACACGAGTCAGGGTCTGATCCCGCATTACAAACGAGGCAAGACAATCTATTTCTTCGAGGACGAACTCATGGCCTGGGTCCGCGAAGGAAAGTGCGAAAGCATTGACGAAAGACTCGCAGAAGCCGAGAAGAACATCGTTCAGCTGGCGCCGAAATCCAGACGCTGATTGCCTGAAGGAAACGAATGCATTGAGGTGGTTAGCGAGTTTATATTCCGGCCTTGCCGAAATTACTCGCCGCTCCCCTCGGTCGCAGGTTTTCAACACCGGTGATTATGGGAAATGGACGAAGAACCGGGCGCCCTCCGATGGGCGCTGAAAGACGACGTCACAAGGTGACGGTCGTGCTGAATGACCAGGAATACGAGCAGGTATCCCTGAAGGCTGAACTTACCCCGTTCACCATCTCTGAATACTGCCGCAAGGCGGCGCTCAGACATCAGGTACGTGAGGCCCTCAGCCACGAGGAGAGGCAGCTGCTCAGGGACCTGTACAAAATCGGGGTGAATCTGAACAGGCTGGTCACCTGGCTGGAAAGAGGCAATCTCAATGAGGTCGCATTGGAGATCATGGATATCCAGAAGGAATTCACCGGAATCAACCGCTATTTCAGGGAGGTGCTGCGCCATGGTAGGTAAGATCGTTTCGAGCAGCGCACCGTACAGCTGCGCCAACTACTGCCTTAACCACGACGAGGCCACTATCCTCTGCTGGGAGGGCCTGGACATCGACCCCACCGAAGCCGCGGAGCTCGCCCGCTCCACCGGTGAAGCCAGGCTCCAGCTCGCTAGCGCGATGGCATACGCCATAGACACGAGCTTCTCGATACAGGCTGAGACCAACACGGAGGTGCAGAAACCTGTCGGGCATATATCCCTCTGCTTCATGAAGGAGGATGCACCCCTGCTCAACAACAGGCGTATGGCGCAGATTGCCCGCGAGTATATGGAGATGATGGGCTACCAGAACACCCAGTATATGGTCGTGAGGCACTGCAATGCGAAGGGCAACCCGCACGTGCACATATTCTTCAACCGTGTGGACAACTGCGGCCGCTGCCTGAACGCCTGGCAGGACTTCCGGCGCAACGGCATCGCCTGCCGTGCACTCACGGAGAAATACGGGCTCAACTTCTCACAGGGCCGGAGGAACACCATCGTGCAGGACCTTCACGGCCGCGAGAAGGCCCGCTACCAGATCAGCAACGCAATCGACGCCGCACTGCCCCGCTGCCGGGACCTGCGCAGTCTCGGAAGGGAGCTCCTGTCAAAGGGCATCACGATGGAGATACACCGCCGCAACAACGGCAGCATCCAGGGCCTGAGTTTCAGCAAGGGGGACGATGCGCGCCCGAGCGTGGTGCACCGTTTCCGCGGATCGGAAGTCGGAAGGGCATATTCCTACGAGAAGATCAGGAAGGCCATCGAAGGCCGGGAGGAGAAGTCCGAGGGGAAGAGTCTCACCGAGTCCGCCACCGAAAGAAACGAAAGCCAGAGCAGGAGTCAGGGACAGAGCCTTGCCGCAAGCATAGGTGACATTCTCTTCAGCCCGATGGGCAGTTCCGGCAGCACAGAACACGACATTCAGGAGAGGCCCGAAGAAAGGAAGAAAAGGAAGATGGGCTTCCGCAGATAGAACAAATAATAATTCATGAATATGGCAAAGAACAATAATGCTCCTGACAGGCATATACAGGAGCAGAACGAGCAACTTACGTCGCAGAAGATACTCAAGCAGGTCAATGACCTGTGCGACAATCTCACAAGACAGTTCAACAACGCGATGGAATGCCAGAACGACCCGGTCAGGGTGGTCCCGGCGGAAGACGTGCACAAGGCGGTTACCGTGGTCACGAAGTTTCCGTTGAAGTACCAGGAAACCATCGATGCCCTCAAGTCATATCTCAAATCAAACAATGACGAACTCCACCGCCTGAACGGCAACTACTGTGCTCTTTCGTCATCATATGCGACTTTGTCAGACAAAACGAAATCGATGGAAGCAGAAATCCGGGAACTGAATGCCGAGAAAGATGCTTTGGAGAAGCAGATTGAAGCATTGAACACTGACGGATGGGACAGGTTCGTAAGGAATGTCAAGCGCCATCTCAAACAGTGGTTCTCGGAGAACAACATTTTCAAAGGGACTCTATGCGCATTACTAATTGCAATTGTCCTATGCATCATTATCGTTCTCGACAGTGCATACTGGTCAACGGATTCGCTTGCCAGGCGCGCATATGATTCGGCAGTGGAAATGAAATGGAAGACCCCGGGGCGGTATTATCAGGAGATCCGGGAGGAGTGCAGAGAGAACGGAAGGAAAGCCGGCAGGCAACTGGTCGAGTATTATGAGAGTCTTGCCGAAGAAAAGAAACAGGAGGCCGATCAATGAATGCGACCGATGGAATGGCACTGCATTTCCGGGAAATCCTGGACAGGAAGCAAAGCTTTGAAAACCTTGGTCTGCTGAAGATGAAGTCCGGAAATGACTTCGTTGAAGATGGCCTCCGACTTCCGGATCCGGTTCTTTACTTCCACGGCCTGATAGCTGAGAACGAGATCACCGTACTGTTTTCCAAACCCGGAGTCGGCAAGTCTATCCTTGCCGTACAGATAGGTGTGGAAATAGCTAAAGTAAAGCCTGTATTGTACATAGATTTGGAATTGTCAGTCAAACAGTTCCAGAAGCGATACACAGTTCAGGGAATACGCTTCAATTTCCCGGATAACTTCAAGAGAGCGGAATTCAACACGGACGATCCCATAACGGATGGAATGGAGGAAGGGCTGCTGGAGAGCATAGAGCTGGCGGCGCGGAAAGGAATCCAGGTAGTGATTCTGGACAATATCACCTACGCCTGTCCCGATGCTGAAAGGGCGGACTCTGCAACCATATTCATGCAGAGGTTGAAACACCTAAAGGAATCTTACCGCATCACCCTGATCATACTTTCGCACACGCCGAAGATACCTGACTACAGGCCTCTGACCTTGAACGACCTTGCCGGTTCCCACAAGCTGATGGCGTTCGTGGACTCCGCCGTCGCTCTGGCAAGGGTTACGGGGAAGCCTTCGCAGCGATACATCAAGCAGGTCAAAGTGCGCAGTTCCGAGGCCATCTACGACGGAGAACACGTGGCCCTGCTCGAACTGGTGGACAGTATGGGATGGCTGCATATGGAATTCATCGGCGAGGCTTCGGAGAACGAACTGCTGTACTCGGCCGAACACGACCCGAGAATCGACGAGGCCAGGGCATTGCACTCGGATGGAAAGAGCCTGAGGGAAATAGCCGCAATAATGAGTGTGGGCAAGAGCACCGTAAGCAGATGGCTCAAGGAAAAGACTGTCCCGGGTGTCCCAACTGTCCCAAGTGTCCCGGGTGCGGGACAAACGGGACAGACGGGACAGTGGGACACAAACCAGAGACAACATGAAGAAGAACTACCGTTACCACCTGCTGAAGTATAAGGGCAGAAGCAGCCGGCTCACCTGCCCTGGCTGCGGACGGCCACACTGCTTCACGCCCTACGTGGACGAAAACGACGTCCCAGTGAATGTGCAACGCTACGGCCGTTGCGACCACGAGCAGAGTTGCGGCTACAATCTCTATCCTCCGTACGAGCCGAATCGGCAAGGCGGAAAGGTTTCCACCTTGCCCAAATCCGGGAAACGGCCCGTCAGGCGCCGCAAGGAACCTCAGAAAGGATTGTGTCTTCTCCCGATGGAAATTGTCCGGAAAACGCTGCTTTTCACGCCAAAGAACGGATTTATCTCCTTTCTTTCCGATGTATTCGGCGAGGAGACAGCAAAGTCGCTCGTGGAGAAATATCGTATCGGAACGACAAAGGACGGATATGCCGTTTTCTACCAGTTCGACATCCGGGACCGGTGCCGCGCCGGGAAGATCATCCCCTACAATCCCCGGACCGGCCACCGCATCAAGGACGGCTCCGTTCCGGCAGCAATGTGGGTGCACAGCAGACTTAAAGCACTGCATCAGCTGCCCGATGATTGGACACTGTCCCAGTGCCTGTTCGGAGAGCACCTGCTCCCCCTCTGCCCTGAGCTCCCCGTCGCCCTGGTAGAAGCCGAAAAGACTGCGGTCATCTGCTCCGCAGTCTTTCCGGAATTCCTCTGGCTCGCCACCGGCGGACTCGGCCAGTTCAACGACCGCGTGAAAGTCCTCCTCGGTCGCCAGGTCATCGCCTTCCCCGACATCGGCGCCTGCGACAGATGGCGGAAGAAGGCAAAGGACTATCCCCTGCTGGACATCACCGTGTCCGACTACCTTGAGAAGAACGCCACCCCGCAGCAGCGGGAGATCGGCGCCGATCTGGCGGATTTGGTGGTGGAGGAGATGTCGTTGGATAAGTTATCTACTTCATTTTATACCCGCATTGGCAATGTGACAATGGAATAATGTTTGAAATTATCTCATGTATTGTGAAAAGGAAACACAGGGGAGTCAAAACAGACTTTTATCACCAATGAATGAGAATATTTTCCTATCAGAAATCTTGTCTTCTGGCATTATATCTCCAATGAGAAGAGGTGAATTCGGGTTATGCATATGGGATTTTTCTTTGACCGTCTCAGAATTGAAGTTAGCATAGCAATACTTGCAGTTATGTCGGCAAGTATTGTATTCTCCGATATCTATGCTTTGGACACAGCCACACTCGGGACGCTGGTTTTTGTCTTTCCCAACCACAAGTTTTACCCCAAGAAGGTCTTCAATAAGGACACTGTCAATGCAACGCCCGTGTTTTATTCCCACACTACCAAGTTCAATAGCTTCAGCACAAGATTGTATTCTCATACCATAGCAGGTTGCTATTAAGGCAAGACTTCTGGCAAGGTCGAGCATTTCGTTAGCATTGAGCTCTCTGGCTGATGTGTTACGAAGATTACGTTCGGTTTTTTTATATAGATCCAAGAAACTTATCACGCAAGTATTAGTATAGCCATATAACCTTTTTGCGAGTTCTTCGAAGTATTTGACGTGATAAGACATAGATATGCTATCAGTCAAGATAATAGGATCATACCGCCAAATCACCCTCTCTGGTCCTATCTTGTCGGACAGTGACTTAAATGTCTCAATTATCCCATTTTTGGTCGGAACATTTTGCTCCAGCTCCATATCATATGGATTTATGGTAAACTGGAAATAATACATATAAGGCTGAAGCTCATCCAGGCGGCTCAGCATAGGGCGAGGATTCTTACTCCAGAAAACGATGCAGTCAATGACATCAGGGGATAGCGTTATTCTGCTGACCTGATGGATATTCATCGGATTCCGAACGTATACAAAGCCTTCTCTTACCCGGTTGAAGAACCAATCGGAATAAAAGGCTGGTATATCTGTCCTCCTGCTAACACTCAATATCATTTTTCACTCTCTTTATATTTGATAATAAGTAATTGGGCACTATGGCATTCTGTATTCGTGTCAAATTTAGTAGATATTTCATCAGGAACCTTAAATAACACGTCACTTCTTACTCGTTCATTTCCATAAGCATAATAATTCCTTTTTGAGTTCTTAAAATGAGAGCATATCACAGATACTCTATGCCCCTTATTTTTGTTTCTTATCATGTTAGCAATCGAAGAATAGTAAAATCTGGGCTGGGTATCGGATAAGCCAAGGTTAATATCATTTATCAGCAATGCACACGAAGGAATCATTTCTATAAATTCACCAAGTCTTTTAAGAAATGCAATAAATGGTCCTTTCCCATATTTGAGCATATCCGATAACATATAGTTCAAAATAATGATATTTGGACGTTCATCCACCTTTGAATAATAATCGAAAACATCTTCATGACAAAATGATATTTTTTCCGGATATGAAGACAACGAAGTAATGTATCCTTGAATAGGATTCCAGATTGTGTTCGTATCAAATCCAGTATAAGTAAACTCAAATGGCAAATCTTTGTTTCTATAATACTCTTCAAAAGCAACAAGTTCAGAACATGGACCGCAGCCGATTGAGCAGATTCTAAGTGGTGACTTTCTTCTCTTTAATCCAAGCTCCCTCTCATGAAACAACCAAAGCATTTCCGTTGAATACCTATATATATCTTGGCATACATACCAATAGCACATTCTTTTACAATCGTACTTTCTTGTTGATTCTCGGCAAAAATGAATTTCTTTAAGACAATCCGTGCAGGACATACCCTGAAGGCAACCACACAATGGGAGCTCACCATCCTGCTCAAATTGAGCCTTACAGTAATCGACTAATTCTTGTATCATCTTTTATAAATCTTTTCCAACAAATATAAACAATATTTGCTGGAAATGGAGATAAATTATCGAAATATGCAAATTTCTTGAAATAATTTTATATCTTTGTAGTGCTAGCAAATAACATCAACCACACAAAACTATAGTTTTATGGAAGAGAATAACAATCTCAACCGTCTGAAGGTAGCCCTTGTGGAGCGTCATAGAACCTCAAAGTGGCTTGCTGAGCAGATGGACAAGAGCGAAACCACGGTATCGCGTTGGGCGTCAAACAAGAGCCAGCCGTCAGTAGAGCAGCTTTTTGAAATAGCACAGCATTTGAATATGGATGTGAAGGATCTGCTCAATTCTAATCTTGGTAACAAATAACGGTTATGGCACAAGAGATTAGGAGTGAGGAGATTGTCCTCAATGAAAATGAGATCGTCTGCCTGTTGACGAACAAGATTGTAAAGGTTACTGAGAAGGAGACCAATCTGCAGTATATGATTCAGATGATGTCTGAGGAGTATGGCTTCCCGATGGAAGATATGCAGAGGGACTTTTCTTTCAAGTTTGAGGACGAGGAAGGAAAGAAGAAGACCGGCAAGGTGACTCTGGCTATTTTTGAGAATGGCAAGGAGCATGTTGCCGAGAATATGATTCGCGCTATTGTTATCGCGAAGGATGCGAAGGTTAAGGATACGGACAAGAACGGTGGCGTAATGGCCACTCTGTCTGATATCCTCACATATACAGACTGCGACTTTGGCTGCTGGACCAATGGTGAAGACTTGAAGTTCATTGCCAAGATGGAGGATGAATGGGGCCAGGTGGATATCTGTGACCATACTGATTTTCCATCATTCGGTCAGTCGTTGGAGGATTTGATCCTTCAGGGAGATAAGGCTATGCCAAGAAAGCCTGCAAATGAGTCTCTGGTAAAGACATTCAAACGTTGCCATGATTATATCTACGGCAATGAGGGTATGAAGAAAACGGCTTTCTGGGAGTTATTGAACCTTATTTTCTGCAAGCTTTATGATGAGAAGCGCAGGTTTACCGAGGCCAAGAGAGGCGTAAGCTACCGCCGCAAGTTCTGGGTTGGTGCAATGGAGCAGAACACGGAAGAAGGCAAGGCTGCCGTGGCAAAACGTATCAAGAATCTGTTTGCAGAGTTGAAGGAAGATGGTTCGTTCAACGATGTGTTTGATGGTAATGAACAGATCAATCTTTCTGATGCCGGACTTGCGAAGGTTGCGGCAGAACTCTCAAAGTACAGCTTCCTTGATGCCACAGTTGATGTGAAGGGTACAGCATACGAGACTATCGTGAGCAACACCCTGAAGCAAGAGGCTGGCCAGTTCTTCACACCTAGGAACATTATCAAGTGCATGGTGGAAATGCTCGATCCTGATGAGAACACCCGTGTTCTTGACCCTGCCTGTGGTAGTGGTGGATTCCTCGTTATGGTGCTTGACCATGTGCGCCACAAGATTGTAAAAAGACTTTATCCTGAACTGGATGATCTTCACCTTGAGGCCAAGTTGAACACGCCTGAGGTGAACGACCTTACACGCGAGTATGCCGAGAAGATGATTTTCGGCTTCGATTTCGACCCTGACCTCAAGAAGGCAGCGAGGATGAATATGGTGATGGCTGGAGACGGCCATTCAAACATCTTCAATATAAACTCCCTTGACTATCCTCACGGAGACAAGCCTGATGTCAGCAAGATTGCCCCTGCGGTAATGCACAGCATTCAGAACAGCGCAGACAAGAATTTCAGTTTTGCGACTGCTGATGACAACGCCCAGGGCAAGTTCGACATGATCTTCACAAACCCACCTTTCGGTGCCAAGGTTGAAGTTGACCCTGCAATCATCGAGAGAGCTGGTTATGAGCTTCAGAGCAATGCCCCTGAGGTTCTCTTCATCGAGCAGTGCTACAGGTTCCTGAAGCCTGGTGGAAAGATGGCAATCGTCCTTCCTGACGGCATTCTGGGCAACCCGAACATGGAGCAGACACGAATCTGGATTCTGCGACACTTCAAGCTGCTGGCCAGCGTTGACCTGCCGGTAGAGACATTCCTTCCTCAGGTTGGTGTGCAGGCATCGCTCCTGTTCCTCCAGAAGAAGACCAGTGCAGAGGCTCTTGTTCCTATCGAGGAGGAAGACTATGACGTATTCATGGCCATCGTAGAGAAGGTTGGCAAGGACCGACGTGGCGTACCTATCTACGAGAAGGATGATGATGGCGCAGAACTGCTGTTCCCTCACACAAAGGAGTGGATTGGATATACCGAGAGTGGCCGTGAGGTAGTACGCCGTCGTAGTGAACGCATTAAACATCTTGATGATGACCTTCCTAAAGTGGCTGAAAGTTATCATCAATATAAAGTGTCGAGGTCATGAAAACAGGCGTTATACATAGTAAGTCATTAATTGGCGATGGATATAGGATAGATCCAGATGTTCACCTCAGCAAAGGCGTTGCTATTCGTCGTGCATTGCTTTCGCTTCCGTACACTTTGTCAACTGTTGGTGAAAACGCTGAAAAAGTCTTTTTGGGTAATATCTTTTCTCGCGTTTATGTCAAGGATCAGGAGCATGGTATACCATACTTAGCTGCTTCTGATACAGTATTGGCTAATATCAATACCGGAAAGTATCTGTCAAAGAAACAATCAAATGAATTAAGTGAGTTGCTTCTCGAGAAGGATTGGATACTCATTACATGCTCTGGTACATTAGGTAATGTTACCTATACAAACAGTACTTTTGAAAACCATATTGCTACCCATGATTTGATAAGAGTAGTTCCAAACTCGAAGTACGTAAATAAGGAGACTTTATATGTATTCCTTTCCAGTCAGTATGGCTATTACCAGATCACTCAATCAAAATTTGGTGGCGTTGTTAAGCATATCAATGATGCTCAGGTAAAAGAAATTCTTGTACCAGTATTCCCTGCTGTCGTCCAAGATAAAATCAAAGATCTGATAAAGGAATCTCAAGAGCTTAGAGAAAAAGCATCCGCCATTCTTTCAAGAGCATACTCTCTATTTATGTCATATAATTCGTTGGATATACCAAAAGAACTTCTTGCAAGAGAAGAAAAATTAACGTCGAATACAAGAGCTATAAATATACATCAAATGTCTACAGCCAGCCTGAAAGCAATGAACTATTCACTTAGATCAGAAAGGCTCATTGCGATTCTTAAGGATCATAATCATCGGCTAATGTCTGAATATCTCGCCTGCCCATATAAAATGGGTATAAGAGCTTCTTTCAAAAGAATTGATGCTTGTTATAATGGTGAAGATATTATTTCGCAAAGCGATATTCACAAACTCCACCCAACCACATTTAAAAGAGTAAGGGTTAAAAAGGAAAGCGATAATTGTAGAGCCAAAAGGGGTATGCTGATAATGCCTTCAGCTGGCACCCTTGGAGAGAGTGAAGTGTTTACTAAACCCCTCCTGGTTCGCAGTAATTATGAAGGAAAACTATTATCTGAAGTTATAGGTACTTTCGAGTGCCGTGATGAATATGATGCTGCATATTTGTATGTTTTTTTGTCCTCACAAATAGGGTTCCGCATCTTAAGGAATATGTGCTGTGGGACAAATCTTATGTATCCAATGTGGCATTTTATGAAAGATATTCCAGTCCCAATATGCGATAGATCATCATTTGAAGAAATCGCTAGTCTTACTTTGGAAGCGTTTGATTGTAGAGGAAAAGCAAACAAACTAGAAGACGATGCATTACAGCTATTGGACAATGAAATTAAACGATGGAGCTAATAACAGAGTCACATGGCAAAAGTAGTCTATCCTTTACATATGGAAGGTGGTCCGAATGCAGGCGAGAAACGCCTGATCGATTACCTCAAGGAGAATCTTCCGGACGATTACTACATCGTGCCTAACGGAGAGTATGCAATGAAGTCTCCGCAGGGTATGGTGAACTACTGGGAGTATGATTGCCTGGTAGTGGCACCTCATGCGATTTACCACATTGAGAACAAGGACTGGGGTGGAAACCTCATTGGCGATGATTTCGCGTGGTTCATCAACGGTGTGGAGAGGAAGAATCCATATCCTGGTGCGACCCTCAAATCAAAGCTGATTGCGGGCAAACTGGGCAGCAAGAATCCAGACTGGAGGAACGCAAGGGTATTCACACTGATTACCCTCAGCAATCCTGCGCAGTCGAAGTTCGGACTTGATCCGCACTGCGATTGTTATGACCAGGTATTCCTTCTGAATGCCATACTTCCAGAGTTCATCAAGGACTATGAGAAAGCTGGCAAGCCGAAGGATTATATTGCACCTTACCAGAAAGAGATTGTGCAGTACCTGACAGGCGAGAGTTCACACCGCTCGATGGCAAAGAAGACAGAGATTCTGAACTACAAGATTCTGGAGACCCTTCAGAAGACTGAGACCTTTACAGAGTATCTCTGTCAGCCTAAGTTCTTTGTGGACAAGCGCTACAAGGTGAGGGAGTATCCTCTTGACTTCCCTGACAAGACAAAGTCTGAGCTTGATACCATCCGTAACAGGGCTGCTAACGCAAGCTATGCCCAGTCGAAGATGAGTCATTGTCCGTATATCATCACGAGTCAGTGTCAGTTCAACGATGAACAGACTGCCTTCTATGAGATTTCGGAGTATCTGGATGAGTGTACCTTGAGGGCAAGACTGCGCCAGAAGACATTCACTCAGCTGGAGAAGATTGGCATCATTCTGAACATAGCATCGGCATTGAGCGAGGCTCACAGCAAGCAGGTATTCCATAGGGATGTGTGCCCGGAGAATATCTATATCCTTGCCAACGGCACAGCTGCTCTTGCGAACTTCGGTCATTCGTGGTTCACTGAGCATACCGATATGCATTTCACCGTGGGTTCATCACTTTCGAAGGAGGATGGCTCGCCATACGCACCGCCTGAGTTCAAGGATGAGGACGTAAGTGCAGCAAGCGATCTGTATTCACTTGGTGTCATCATCTATGAGTTGATGACCGGCAAGCTGCCTTTTGAGAGCACTTTGAAGTTCAGACTCAGCGGCGGTGTGCTGACTGACGATAAGCTTCCTTCACATATTGACAGCGACCTTCCTGAGTGGCTGGATGAGATTGTGAAGCATACTATTGTGGCTGATATGGACAGCAGATGGAATGATATCAACAAGGTGACAGCCGCTATCCAGCAGGGAATCGTAAGTTCTGCGGCATCGAACGGCGGTGTGGCAGTGGTTGACAACCATTCCGAGGACGAGATCAATCTGGCAGACCTCAAGCCTGGTGATTCCGTTACTCCTGAGCTTATCCTTTATGAAGAGCTTGGTCACGGTGCTTTCGGCCGCGTGTTCAAGGCGAAGCATACTCTGCAGAACAAGTTCTATGCGATGAAGATATTCGACAGGGACGTGTCGGCCTCTGAAACCATCAATGAGTTCGAGGCGCTGAAGGACCTGTCTCACAACAATATCGTAAAGTTCACATACAACGGAAGGACAAAGCACGGTCTGTTCTATACTCTTATGGAGCTGCTGGACGGTGACAATCTCCGTGATTACGTTACTGGCAGCATGAGACTCCCTGCAAAGGAAGTCTATAACATGGCTGGTGGAATCCTTAGTGCTCTGGTGTATATGCAGGGCAAGATTCCGCCTGTGTTCCATAGGGATATCAAGCCGAATAACATTGTTTGGGACGGCAGATCAAGGTTCGTGCTGATTGACTTCAACATCTCTACGACTACCGAAGACAAGACCTTCTCCGGCACTCTTCCGTATATGGCTCCAGATCTTATCATGTCGAGCCAGAAGATTGACTGGGATTGCTCTGCTGATACATTTGCGCTGGGCGTTACGATGTATGAGCTGCTTACTCAGACCTATCCTTGGCCTGGCAGCGACCCTTGTCCTAAGACTGGCGTTCCTCCTACCGACATCAGGAAGTATAACGACAAGATCTCCGATGCGTTTGCTGACTTTGTGATGAAGTCTATCGTGACCGATAGGAACGGGCGATTCTCAAATGCGAAGGAGATGCATGATGCGCTGAATGCAATTGGTGAGAATGGCATTTCAAGGTATACCAACATCAATGTGAATACCATCAGCCGCAGAGACAGCATCGACATTGTTGACTATATCAATTCGCTCTATAGCCAGAGTAAGCACGGCAACAGCGGTACTCGTGCCGGGAGCAAAGGCTCTGAGCTTGACAAGCTGACATATACCGAAACAAGACTCGACAAGGAGTTGATTGCGGACATTGAGGCACTGAAGTACAAGCTTATCATCATCACTGGTAATGCAGGTGACGGTAAGACTGCGTTCATCAGACATATCGAGGACCGTGGCCAGTACAGACAGGCTTTCACGAACAAGAACGGTTCTACTTTCCAGCTCAATGGCCTTCAGTTCCAAAGCAACTATGACGGTTCGCAGGATGAGGAGGAGAGAGCAAACAATGATGTGCTGAACGAGTTTTTTGCTCCGTTCTTCGGTCTTGAGGACTATACTCAGGCTGCTGAGGGACGTATCATAGCAATCAACGAGGGCCGCCTTATGGACTTCCTCAATACTCAAAGCCAGCTGAAGGCGCTGAACAACAACATCGAGGATTTCTTCTATAACGAGGGCCATACCGAACTGCTTCCGGGATTGATGGTTATCAACCTTAACCTGAGGAGCGTAACTGCGGGAGACAAGCAGAATCCTTCGCTTCTGTCGCAGCAGATGAAGAAACTTACCAATAAGGAACTCTGGACCAAGTGTCAGGGCTGTCCTATTGCAAATAAGTGTTTCATCAAGTACAATGTAGATACATTCCAGGACAGCAGTGCCGGTGATGAGGTGATTGAGAGACTTGAGTGGCTGATGAGGGCTATCGTTTACAAGCGTGAGCTACACATCACCATGCGTGACCTCCGTTCATTCATCGCATTCATGCTGACAAGAGACTTCTCTTGCGATCAGGTGAAGAAGCTTGTGGAATATACCCGAACAGAGGATATTGCCGAGTACTACTGGCTGCATTACTATTTCAATATCACAGCGCCGAAGACTTATCCGAACGTGGATTACTTCCCGCTGCCTACAAACGAGTCAAGCGACCGTCTTATCAAGATGCTTCGTGAGACTGATATTGCGAAGGTTGCACTTCCTGCGTTCGACCGTGATCTGTACTATACGGACAAGAAGGCTGAGAACTATCTCATTTTCGGTGATAGGGAACAGAGCCTGCTTGCTGAGTTCAACGAGCGCAATCAGAAACTTCCGGGTTGGGAGGTGAACGAGAAGACTGCGGCAGTGGTATCGGACCGTCACCAGTCGTTTATCCGTCATCAGTATTTTGAGGGCAAGTTCGATTACAAGCGCAGATTGCCTTACCGCTTTATCGACAAGTTCTGTGAGCTGATGAAGGCAAATGACCAGGAAAGTCTGGCGGAGACCAAGCATAGCATTGCAATGGCGATTTCTGCAAGTGAAGGCTGCGATAACGCTGCTCTTACTAACGGATATCTGCTCCTTGCAAGCAATCATGTGGGCGATAAGATTTCGAAGAGCTACAGACGATTCGGCCTTGATGAGTTTGAGCTGTTTGTAAACAAAACTGACCACCTGACCAAGTACATTGAGTATGAGAGCGACAGTTTCATATTCAGGCACAAGAAGGATACATTCATCCAGCTGACGGTATCTCTGGACCTCTATGAGATGCTCCAGTATATCAAGGATGGCTTCACTCCGTCTGTGAACGACCTTAAGGGTAAGTTCATCGAGCTGCAGATTTTCAAGAACCTGCTGGAGAGCAAGACCTACAATGAGATTCTGGTGACAAAGAACAACAAGAAGTTCTCTATCATCAGACTGGATGAGAACAAACACATTATTATTGAACCTCTTAACAACTGAGCAATATGATTATTAAACTGAAAAAGGGAGAAGTAGTCTTCCGTAATCCAGAGTTGCTGGCCGTCGATACAAAGATGGTCAATCTGGACAGGGTGTTGACCAACCTGTTCATGCAGATCTACTCAGTTGGTGCGCCTGTCAGCCTTGCGGTGAAGACGGAGCATAAGATTGAGTCGCTTATCAATTATGTGAACAATCTGGAGGACAAGGGTCTTGTTCATGGCGCGAAAGCAAATCAGGATGCTGTTGAAGACTGGCTGAGAAGCAATCTTCTGGAGCTGGTGAACCGTGGCAATGTGGTGAAGGAGAAGGTTTCGAGCCTCAAGCCTATGCACCTTATGAGTTTCCGCGTGCAGAACAGAAAGTATTGCCGTGATTATAACACCGCTGATCAGCTTTATATGATGCTCAAGGCAAATCCGGGAGTACTGGGTGAGCTGAAGGAGTATCTGCGCAAGGGTTGGGACCTCAGCACAAACTCCATGATTGGTTCGGAGGAACTGGATGTTGATACGACTGGTATCCTCTATCTCACGAAGGAGTTGAAGGACAAGAAGGGACTCAATACAGACACGAAGGATGTAAAACCGTTCCTGGAGAAGCAGACAGAACTCTTCAATGATGATATCCGTAGGCTGCTCGAGTACAAGGACAAGCTTCCGAGGACTGTGTTCATTGACTATCTCAAGATCCTTTGCGGTTTCCATCTGGCGCTCTACACAATGAAGCTTGTGTATCTACTTCCTAAGATGGTGGATGCCGGTTCGAAGGATGTTGTTGATGACTGGTCACTGGTTGTGGATATGACTGACAATCTGGATAGCAAGGTCGCTCCTTATGCTTGCCAGGATGCAGAACATATTGCCAACCTCTACAGGAGCTATGTGCGCTCAACATTCGTTATAAATCTCTGCCAGAACAGACTCAAGGCTTCTGGCGCAAATGCCTCAGTGGAGAACGCTCTTGCATACGCAAAGAACGAACTCAAGAAGGATGATTCTTACTACGAGTTTGCTCTGCAGACTGTAAGAAACGGTCTTGAGGATGATGACGCAAGGAAGGAGTTCGATGAGATTCTTCAGTACTTCGACAGGAACGACTATTTTGACAAGTACGTTCACCTGCTGGAGAAGTCTAACCTCGGCACCACACAGTACAAGTATCTGGGCCAGTTCCTTGATGCTGTTACAATGAAGAATACAACTTCAATGCTTTTTGCTGACAGCCGTTCAAAGAGACACCCTCGCCGTGGTGCAATGGGCTCAAAACTGCTTGAAACGCTTGTTCAGATACTTCTGCTCCAGAAGGATGAGAACGGCAACTATCATACAAGGTCAATGTCTATCGATGAGATTACAAGACTCATCAGAGACAGATATGGTCTTATCATCAACGGTATTGCGGAGCCTCGCTTTGCTGATGCCGATGTGATGGTTCATGATGCGTTCAAGGCCAATACGGCTGCATTCAAAGACAAGCTGCGCCAGATAGGTTTCTATACTGACCTCAGCGATGCATGCATACTTCAGAAGATTCGTCCACGTTATAACATTTAGGAGTGATGGAAGATATTAGAAGCATATATTACTCGAAGTTCCTCTCGCTGGTTGTCTCACAATACGAGAGCCAGATCAAGGGAGCAAAGCCGGGACACTGTATGAAGATTGAGGGGCTGCCTCTTTCTGAAATGCAGAAGTTGATAAGGTTGATTCGTCCTCTCAACCCGGAGTTGCTGCTGTATATCCTGTCAGATAGACTGACCGGAGAGGACTATATTCACGCCACAAAGCTTATTGAGCTCAGAAACAATCCTGAGAAGCCGTTGCTGGTCCTGATTCCTGCGAACAGCAGCACGTCTGCCGAGGATTCGTACGGCGATGCGACTTTCCAGAATCTTTCCGTGTCTGATCTTATCATTCTGTTTTTTCATAAGCTCCAGGATGAGATTCCTTCTGATAAGAAGTATATCTGGAATGAGCTTGTTCAGCTTTTCAAGGGCTACCGCATTCCGCTTGATACAGCCATCAACTACCTTCTGTTTGTGAATCTCAATCACTACACTACAGAGTCTTGGGGTAATGGACTTTATCTGGCCGGAATGGTTCCTGACAGTGCGCTGGTGTCATCCGGCAAACTGAAAAGAAGGTTCTCAATCAACCTTGAGACCTGTGCGAACGTGCTTTGTGACTTCTCTTACACACTCGCTGACCGTGTAGCTTTGCTGCCGCTTCTGCCTAATACTTTGCAGAAGGATATTCTCGCATTCCTCAATACAGAGCGCGAGCTGAAGGATAAGGTTGATGTGTGCGGCAAGATCTATACAGATTATCCTGCGCTCAACTTCGCAAACTGGAAGACCATCTATGATGAGGAGAGAACTGAGGTCAAGATTATGGCCGATATCGTTCCGGGAGTTGATCCAAGGAAAGAGCTGGTGAAGAATCAGCAGGGAGACCTGGTGCTGAACATTCCTCCTGAAAAGAAGGGAAAGGTTTCAGTGGCCATTCTCTGCGACCCGGCACCAAAGGACAATCCTGATATCGATGCATTCGTTATCTCAATCATCAGCCGTGACGATTTCACTGACCTTGGTACCATAAAGAAGTGCAAGGTGAGTACCAACAAGAATGCCCGTCGCAAGGTGTCTGTAAACATCCCTAACGGCGCATTTGAGGATGGCGAGTACCTTATCAGTGTACATGCTGTGAATGCTGACGGCATTATTCTGGACACCGACAATCCGTTCAAGGAGGATGCTGTTGAAGAGAAGTGGCAGGAGGCTTCGGCTGCTGACTCAACTCTCCAGAAGGAGCAGTTCCGTCAGACATATTCAGTGGCATATTCGAACGAGTCTATTGTATTCACTCTCCAAAACAATGGCGAGGATTATGAAGGTTCGGAGCTTGGCCGCCGTACAAAGGTTGATTACTATACCCAGGCCCTTATCCAGCGCAAGGTTGAGAAGCTGAAAGAGAAGGCGTCTCTTCTGATTGAGGATGAGAATGCTGCCATTGTTGCCGAGCAGGCACAGTGGAAGGAAGGACCGCTGAACAATATCTTCCAGTTCGATTTCGGTCCTGCAAGAGCATATCAGATTCAGATCTCGAACAAACTGATTGCCATTGAGAATACATTCTTGAAGTATGGCAACAGCGTCGGCCACGTGGAGGCAACGGTGAGCGCGAATCCAACTGATTCAAAACTCCAGAGTCTCAGGTTCGTTGAACTTGATGATAAGATTGCCGTTCCCGAGGAGCTTAAGAGCGCAAGGAAGAGCCTCTTCGACAAGATTATGGACTCTGCTGACAAGGAGAGCGGCGTTATTGCGACTACCGATATAAGTAGCATTCTGGCCGATATCAAGGAGTATGTAACTCTGTTCGATGAGTGGCTCAAGGAGACAAATGAGAACAAGCTTACAGCCCTGAGCGCTGTTGAGCTTCAGAACATAGACACTGTACAGCTTGATATTGAGCTGCCTGATGGCAATTATCTTCCTGTGAAGATGATTTCTCCTCTGCATCCTCTGCGTCTTGCATGGATGGTGAACCTGTATGAACTGTTCCTTGACTGGGAGGAGAAGACCCGTGAGCACGAGGCGTACAAGAAAGATTGGAGCAGGAAGCTGGAGAAGCTGTTCTATGGCGCAATCCCTATGGAAGTTGCACCGCATATCCTTACTGACGGTTCGCTCCAGAATCCGTTCCAGTACATTGGTGAGCTGACTTTCGGATGGGGTCTGTTCGTGAAGCCGGGCAAGCGTTCCGATGATACATTTGCATCGGAGTTCAGGCAGCTGAAGTCGTATATCTCCGAGGTTCTGAATGTGTCTCACGAGAAGCGTATTGACAGTGATGTGAACCATGAGATTGTTTACAACCACATCAAGGACTATGTAAAGGCGCACCCTTACACGAATAAGCTTGTCATCAACCTATTTAATGCGGGTGATGCGAGTGTGTTCGCACTGGCTCTTGTGAAGCTGGAGAGGGAACTTGCAGACCTCAGCTATGAGATAAGAATCTTTGCAGATGATTCGCTTATCCAGCCGGGAGAAGCGCTGAAGGAGCTTGTCAATCCTGAGAGCAATATATCTGAGTTTGCGGAGGCATTCAGCCAGGCATCTGCCAACCGTCTGTTCCCTAAGCTCAGATTCTCAAGGAACAGCATCAAGGAGTTCATCAGCAATCACGGCAAGTACCAAGCACATGTTTCGTTCCTCGTGAATCCGTTCCCTGTGACTACTGAGCTGGTTAAACCTGATCCTCTGTACAGGTCGTTCTATATGAATGGCGCACTGTCAAAGAGCGTTGTGACCGTAAATGAGGCTGGTAAGAACTATATCTGGAACAGGTATTATTCCGAGAAGACCATTCCTAATCCGGTATCGGAGTTTGCGAATGTGCAGATTGGTCTCTTCGGCACTTTACAGAGCATTACCGGCCATGTGATGTCAACCACATTGGAGGAGTCTGTTCCTGCAACAAGCCTGACTCTGAGGGAGAATGACGCCATGCTGCTGTCGTTCATCCATGACATCTCAGACTGGGTGGTGACATTCGACAAGAATATGGGACCTGAGTTCTACGACCTGCCTTGCATGGGTAAGGATGAGACTCCTTATCTGCTGGACTATGTTCCTGGTCAGGAGACTCTGGGAGTATCGTCATACCTTACCACAAGGCCGACAAGTGAGGTCGAGGGTCTGATGGTTCCCCATTTCAAGGAGTTCGGTATCAATATCGAGGATAAGGTTCTCTTTAGGACTCTGCTTGAGGATTTGAGAACTGTCAGCAGCTCACTGCTTATGCAGGTTAACAGCACCCAGAACAAGGCGTTCGAGGTGCTTGGCGTGACATTCACGAAGAGATTCCTCATGAAGAAGAATCTAATGCAGGAGTCGTTCCTGATTCCGATTGATCTGCATAAAGAGTTGTTCCTCCAGCTCGATAGCGAGAGCAAGGAGAGGGCTGACAACCTTCTTGTGAACATCGATACAGAGAAGCGTGAGATTATCTTCACCGTTATCGAAATCAAGTGCAGAAAGAGCCTCTCAGCTGAGCAGGCTGACGAGCTGCATGCAAAGATTGAGCAGCAGATCCTGAATACGATATTTGCGCTGAAGTCTCATTTCGAGATTGCGAACGATGGCTTTGACCGCCTTGACAGAGAACTGAAGGTTCTTGAACTAAAGAATCTGTTGGAGTTCTATATCCGCAGGGCAAGCCGTTACAAGCAGTTGAATCCTGCTGTAGCGATGGAGTTCATCCAGTTCCTCAGCACGCTTAGCGAGGGATACAGCGTAAGGTTCAAGCAGCTTGGTGTGATTTACAACTTCGGACAGGCCGAGAGACAGATCAAGACATGCCGTGGCGATATGACTCTCTACACAATGGGTTCTACTGTTATCAATGACATCCTTGACCCTTCATCATCGCTTGAGACCAAGCATCTGGAGGATCTTGACAAGGGCTTCATCGAGTTCTTTGAGCCTTACAGAACTGTGACAAGGGAAGTACCTGCTCCAGTTGTGGAAGACGAACCTAAGGTGATTGAGGATGAGCCTACACAGGATAATCAGCCGGAGGAGGTTCAGCCAATTGTGGATGATGTTCCTGCAGTAGAGCCGGAGCCTGTTGTGGTAGAAGATGAGCCAAAAGAGGACGAGCCTGCTGTTGAGCCAGAGCCTTACAAGTACCCTGCTCAGACCGAGCAGAAGACTCCTGTTCTCGAGGATAATCCGGAGAAGCCGAAGGAAGAAGGTGGATATAACAATGAGGGTCTTACTGCTACCCAGATTCATAGGATTGAAGACCAAATTGGCTATGAGGAGCCAGAGTGCGACACCATTATCGGCAGAACTGATATGTCTCCACAGTATGGTATTATCGGCAAGGCTGTGATGACCAAGCGCATGATTGGCATGGACCTCAATGAGTGTAATACAATCAGCCTCTTTGGTGTGCAGGGTGCAGGTAAGAGTTATACAATCGGTACTGTGACTGAGATGACCATGAGGCAGTTCAGTAAAGTGAACAAGCTGCCTTCTCCAATGGCCAGCGTAATCTTCCATTATAGCGAGAGCATGGATTATGCGCCTGAGTTCACGTCAATGGTTTATCCGAATGATGATGAGAAGCAGATTGCAAAGCTGAAGGCCGAGTATGGTGCAGATCCGAAGAATATCAGAGACGTTGTGCTGCTTTGTCCAGAGAGCCAGGTAGAGCAGAGGAAGTCTGAGTATCCTGATGTGAACGTGTTCCCGATTGGATTCGATTCCAAGGAGCTGAATGTTCAGGATTGGATGTTCCTTCTTGGAGCTGTAGGCAATGACTCTACATACGTGAAGGAGTTGAAGCAGATCATGAAGCAGTGCCGTCACGATCTGAGCCTTGCGAATATCAAGGCTGGTGTGGAGAGCAGTTCATTCCTGTCAACTTCGCAGAAGTCTCTTGCACAGCAGAAGCTGAACTTTGCTTCAGAGTATATCACCGATGGCAACAACCTGAACAGACACTTGAAGCCTGGCCGACTGATTATTGTCGATCTGCGTGACGAGTGGATTGAGAAGGATGAGGCACTTGGCCTGTTCGTAGTGATGCTGAATATCTTCGCTAGCGTGAAGGCTGTAGAGGGTCAGACATTCAATAAGTTCATCGTGTTCGATGAGGCTCACAAGTATATGAACGATCCTGATCTAGTAGATTCTATCACTACAGCCATCCGCGAGATGAGGCACAAGGGCGTTTCTATTATGATTGCAAGCCAGGATCCTATGAGCTTACCGAACAAGATTATTGAGCTGAGTTCGATTGTGCTGCTTCATAAGTTTAGTTCGCCTGCATGGGTTAAGCATATCCAGAAGTCAATCACTGCACTGCAGATGCTGACTGCTACGGAGATGTCATCTCTTGGCCCAGGTGAGGCTTATCTGTGGGCTGGAAAGTCTTCGGACAAGTCTATCATGCAGAGACCTATAAAGATTTCAATCAGGCCTCGTGTGACAAAGCACGGTGGCGATACTATCAAAGCTGTTAAGTAATGAAGATGTTTGAGTACACAAACAAGGGCGGTAGAGAGCTGAATCAGGATTTTCTGACATACTCAGAGGTATCAAAGGATGCTTCTGTGTATGTCGTGGCCGATGGAATGGGAGGGTACGAAGGTGGTGAGGTTGCGGCCAGACTGGTCGGCGATACGGTTGTGGAGTTCGTGTGTGCTCACTATTCTGAGTTAAGCCCAGAGCAGCTGCTGAGACAGGCTTTTGTGTTTGCCAACAGCAGTCTCATGGTAAAGAGAATGGCTATGGGAGTTGCCGAGATGGGAAGTGTGGTTGTTGTGGCTCTTGTCGTAGGAAGCACAGCGCACATTGCTTGGCTGGGTGATAGCCGAGCATATCTCTTGAGAGACGGCAACATAGCATATATGACGATGGATCATTCGCTCATAAATGAGTTGAAGGCTGCCGGGACCTACAAAGAGTCGGACAAGGAACTATATGAGTCTTGTGTGACAAGGTGTATCATGGGCGATAATGCGAGCAACGAGGCCGGTTACAATGCCGTAGAGGTCGAGGCCGGCGATGTGCTCATCCTTTGCTCAGACGGGCTCCACAAGGAGCTTGATGTGGAATTCCTACCATCTGATGATGACGCACTGCAATCTCAGTTGGATGCTCTGGCTCCGTCTATGGGAGATAATTGTTCGTTGATAAGGATAAAATACTAGAATAATCACCGCCCCACTCCCCATAACTATGACGACTATTTGTCAGACCTTTTCCATGCTGCTGAGGTGAGTGCGGAACATTGTCGGGTACATATTTTCTGTGTCTACTATTTGAGTCTGGTACAGTTTCGCATTGATGGAAAAGTCGTTTATATGCCCATCTATATGGTCTCAATGATTGGCGTTGCTCCATACTTGCCCCAAAGGTAGTCATTCCCATAGGAGGCGTCGCTGCGCGACGGGGCAATCTGGCTGGTGGGGCTCGCCGTGGTGCTTCTCGCCATTACCAGGATTGCTGAGATGGGGAATAAAGCCGGCAGTTGATTTCGCCGAAGCATGGGACACAAGAGAAAGTGCCAGAGAATCTGCATCACTTCATTGGATTCTTCTTCAGCTTTGCCTTAGGCAGCGCCGGAAGCGTTGCCTTGATGAGACTGGACAGATAATCCCGGTCGTCCACATCGCTGATGTAGAAATAGTCCTTCGCACCGTCGTAGGGTGGTCGCAAGATAACTTCCTTCAACAGAGCTTTGCCAGGCTCTGTCACCTTGACGTAGAAGTTATTGTCACAGATTAGGCCGAAGAGAACGCCGTCGCAATAAGCGCACCAGTCCCCCATCATCTTTTTCACGGCAATCTCCCCGGCGCCGGAGCACTGGTCGATGATGAATTGTACAAAGTCCGGCTTTCAGGCCATATAGCCAGAGTATCGGAAGATAAATTTAAGAATTGAAATAGCTCAATCTACATACTCGTTCAAACTGCTCACAAGTTTGTGAACCGTTGTTGACGGATTGGCCTCGGAAGGTTTCATTCCGTTATGTCCGTCCATAAGAGTCTCAGCATTTTTTATTGCTTTACTCTCAAGAGGTTTCAGTATTTGATATAGTTTCTTGGCAAAGCCACTCTGCTTGGTATATGGGATACCGAGATATTTGCTGAGAAGCCTGGCATAATTACCCCTTGCAATAGGATTTACAAATAAGCTGAAATGTAGGAGAAACCAGAGCTCGAATGATTCATTACTATAGGCAACGTTGAGATACTGTTTCAAAAAGTGTGTCTGAGTTGAGATAAAAAGAAAGTCTACGGATT
>ENA-OPUE01000319-OPUE01000319.1-human-gut-metagenome-genome-assembly--contig:-NODE-319-length-42532-cov-14.098642_pt1 | contig 42532 bp, 35 predicted proteins | sample MGYA00241466_ERZ501924 | MGnify/ENA primary metagenome ERZ501924 (study PRJEB25962, sample SAMEA2042223) | human gut metagenome | biome: human gut; feature: human-associated habitat; material: faeces...
CAAGTGCCGTACTTAACTGCTCGTCCCTGTGGTAGTAGGACAGTTCCTGTCCTCTTTGGAACGCTTCCATTCCTGTCCCAAGATGATAACTGGTCTTCTGCTCTTCTCTTCCCTCCTCATGCAGAAGTTCTCCATCGTGGTATACAAAGCTGGTTCTCCTGCCGTTTTCCAGCAGTTCAAAGCGCAGTCCTTCCGCGTCATAGCGGTTCTCCTGCACGTTGCCGGTTTCGGTTTCCACCCGCGTCTGCTGATGGCGGCTGTTATAGGAGAACAGGCGGGTCCCGGCTGCATTTTTCTCCTCTATTATACCGCCCTGGCGGTCATAAGAAAACTGTTTTCTATCGGCAGGGCTCTCTTCTGCGGTAAGCTGGTTCTTCGCATTATAAAGATAACGAATTTCTCCCTGTGCATCCGTCTTCCGGATTCTGTTTCCGGCTTTGTCATAGGTATACGAAACAGAAGCGCCGTTCCGCCGCTCTTCCAGAAGCTGTCCCCGGACATCATAATTGTAGGAGATATCCAGCGCATTATTCCCTGCGGTGATTTCGGATGTAACGCCACCCAGAGTTACACCTGCCTGCATGCCTGTCTTCGCCGTACGGTTTCCGTTGCCGTCATACCGGTATGCAAAGGAGAGCAGGACATTTTCGCCCGCTCTGGTTTCCAGCGTGCGGATGTTACCGTCACCATCGTAGGTATAGGCGGTCTCCACACCATTGCCATAACGGATATGGCGGATGCGGTTCAGGGCATCATAGCCGTAGCGCACTTCCAGTCCGTCATTGTTGTAAACACGGCTCCTGCGTCCTAAGATATCGTACTCATACCGGGTGCGGACTCCCTCTGGATCCCTGATCTCCGTGATCTGCCCTGCCCTGTCATGGGTATAGGAAACTAAGCGTTTCCCGTTGGAACGCTTCTCTTTCAGGTTACCATGTGCATCGTAGATATATTCATAGGACTTTCCGTCGCAGACAGCACGGGTCACCCGGCCCAGGCTGTCATAGTGCCAGGTGCTGATGTTGGTATGTTTTCCCTCTGCATCGGACGCCTTCTCATACACAGGCTGACCGAATACGTTGCAGGCACGCTGCAGCTGTCTTCCATCCCGGTCGATATGCAGGGACAGGTTGCCCTCCTCGTCATACCGGAAGGTCTCTGTGAATCCCAGCTGATCAATTCTCTCGCTGATCTTGCCGAGACTGTTGTAACGGTACTGCACTGCATTGCCGTTGCCGTCTATAGTCCTGCTGATCTGTCCGGCGGGGGTGTACTCGTAGCCTTCCTTCCCCCCGTCCGCAAAGCCAATGCCTGTGATGCGTCCCCAGCTGTCCACGTCATAGGAGATGGGATTCCGGTTGCCGTCCACAACTCCCGTGATCTGCCCCCTGGCATTATACTCATACTGCTGGAGGATGCGCTGATGGTTCCGGTTACCGTTCCCTAATCGCCGGACATCCTTGATCTTTCCATCCAATTCGTAGGAAAGCTCTGTCCGGTTTCCAAACGTGTCCTTTTGGATGACCGGCTGATTCCGCAGGTTGTAGGAAAGCTCCTGTACCACTTCTCCTAATGCATTGGTGGTGCGGAGGCGGTTGCCGCGGCTGTCATAGGTGTAGGATACCCCCGCCCCGTCATCACTCTCCGGCTCGTAGCCGTAGGGACTGATCTCTTTCCGCAGCCTGTCATTCCGGTCATAGAGATAGCGGGTCACCCCTCCTGCCGGATTGGTTCTGTGGGTCGCCCGGTCTTTCAGGTCATACCGGGTGCTGCTCTCCAGACATTCCCCGTCCGTTCCCAGAATGGCCTGTTTCAGCACATTTCCGGCCGCATCATAGGCATACTGCACCCGTCTGTCGATACCGTTCTTTCTGTCAAGGACTCTCTCCTCGGTCAGGCGGTCGTCCGCATCGTAGCTTCTGTGGATCTCGGAGCCCTTCGGGGTGGTGATCTTGGTCAGGTTGCCGTTGGCATCGTAGGCATATCTTGTAACGGCGGCCTGTACCGGGCCGTTGCCCTGGATTTCCTCCGTCCGCTGAACAAGCCACCCGTTTTTATTGTAGGCATAATGAATGACACTATGAACACCGTCCGCAATGGCACGCTCTTCCAGCGTTACATTTCCCAGACAGTCATAATCGTAGCGCATTTTTGCCACAAAGTCATCTTTCACTACATTCAGATGATTGTTTTTATCGTAGGAAAAATGGATCCGGTGCCAGCCATCCGGCTCTCCGTCCCGTTCTACTTCCTGTTGTCCGTAGGCCTCCTCCACCTTATTGCCCTGACTGTCATAGGTATAGGCGATGACACGGTACAGCGCAGGATCGGTCTCCTGCACTTTTATCTGTTCCCGGATCTTCCAGCCCAGATCATTATAGGTATAGATGACCTCCTTTCCTTCGCCGTCCACTTCCCGGAGGATCTGTCCGTGCCCGTTGTACTCGTAGGTGTGCAGGATGTTCCCCTCGGGATCCTGTACTTCTGTCATCCGGCCGCAGGCGTCATAGGCATAGCGGTAGCCATTGCCGTCATCCGAATCTGCATCATAAGATTCCGGCTGTACCTGTTTGATCATGTTGCCGTCCGCATCATAGAATCTCCGCTCCACACCTCCGTCCGGATAAAGGATACGGATGCAGTTCCCGTCAGAATCGTACTCATAGTGGGTTCCTTCTCCCTCTTCGCCTTTCAGGGCATAGCTGACCGGATGGATCCGGCTGGTGATGTCCCCGTCAAAGTTACGGAATACACGGTGATGTTCCTGCAGGGGAGATATGGTATCTACCACGCGTTCCAGAAAATCGTGGCGGTACTCATAGCCGCTCTCTTTCTTTTCCCACTGCACGGGTGGATAGTAAGTGGTCAGATTGCCCATGCGGTCATAGAATCTGCGGGTGGTATAGCCTTCCCCGTCAATGCGGCTGGTGACAAAGTTTCTGGAATTGTAAGCCAGCTCCACCGTGCCGTAAGTATTGCTGATGGACAGTCTGCGGCCTACGGTATCGTAGCCGTAGGCGGTCTCCTCCCCCTTCGGCGTAATGACACGGCTGGGGTATGCCCGGTTGGCTTCATATTCCTTAAGGCTTTCGTTTCCGAGGGCATCCCGCTCCAGAATGCATCTTCCCCTGAAATCATACTTCCGGGCCGTTTCTTTCCATTTGCCCTCTTTGATCTTTTCCATCGTCCTGACCGGATTGTGTTCCTGGTCATAAGTATAGAGGGTCTCTCTTCCGTCGCTGTCCCATGTATGTACCAGATCATGGTGCTCATTATATTCATGGTGCACTTCAAAGCCATCCGGGAATTAATCTAATAAAAATTCATTAACAATACATCATCGTTAAATAAACACTGTAGAAGACAATAGCACTTGTCAGAAATATCATATCCGTCATTCCTCATCTCTTGTGTTATTTTTCCATTTTCCCGGAGCTTAGTGGTTTATATCCATCGTCTTTTTCGACTTGCTTAAACCCACGGTTCCCATCCTTTTATAAATTCTTCCAAAGATGGTGCAATTTTTCTCATTTTTCCTTTTTCGTCATCTACAAATTTAACAATTCCTGTCTTTATTTCTACCACTACAGAATAGTTCACTTTCGACTCCACTCCAATCACAAAATGTGTTACCTTGCCATTCAGATCGGTATATGCCTCCATTATTTGTTTTAAACTTCTATACCCATCTCTAGGATCCACACCACTTATTGCAATTCTACTTTTTTTATAATTTATATTAAACCCCAAAAAATGATAGGTGCTAAAGTATTCAATTATATCTCGGTTGCTTTCAATTCCATATGTCTCTAATAGCTTTATAAAAGTTTCCTCTTTTCCATATGCCAGTGGTCTCCATTTACACCATCCAGCATTATCTGCTTCTCCCACATAAACTGCCTGATCTACATCTTTTCTCCTGGGACGTTTAGGTAATCCATCCTCTGTTTTTTGGTATGCTGCTAAAAATCTTTCAAAAAAATTATCCAATTCATTTTTTACTGACATTATTTTATCTCCATTCTTATCCATTTTTTTGTTCGTATTTTCATAGACTTGATATTTTGAAGCATCTTCGAGAATACATCTCCATCTATCCCGCCCCAGATGCCATATTGTTTTTCTATATTATGAATTCCACCACTCCCCGGATGCAATCCTACAGGAATTGGCATAGCCTGACCACCACCTTATTTTTTGCAGATTATAACACATATCGACAAGTCATAACCGTAGATGTCAAAAACGACCGGGTTATATGTAACTTTTGGATAAAAATACCCGGGTTAAAATATGCTTCGAAACGTTTCTCTTGAAAAGCATATCTTAATCCGGGTATTCACATATTCCGTATTCTTTTTATGTTAAAAAATCATACATTAATATCATTACATCAAAAACATTATCTTCCTCCCGTATCTCCATCTCACCGGCATATTGATCCACGATCTGTCTGACGATCGAAAGACCGATTCCATGCATCCTGTCGTCTTCCTTGCTTGTCAGATATCGTCCCCCGCTTTTATGCAATGCATTTTTATACCGGTTTTTAATACTGATGGCTATATTATTACCGTCTGTGGTGATCCATAGCCTGATCACCCTATCTTCGGTCAGTTCCTTTACAGCTTCTATGGCATTATCCAATAGATTGCCCAGACAAATGCTGATATCCTCTGCATTCATCTCCGCATCCTGCGGCACTTCCGTATTGGCTGTCACCTTTATTCCTGCCTTTTCCGCCATATCTGCCTTGTAATTAACCACACTGTCAATATAAAGATTTCCGCTATTGGAAATAAAATCTTTTTTGTCTAAAAACTTCAGATTTTCACTGCAGTATCTTTTCAGGGCTTCATAATCTTCCTTTTCCAAATAAGTATTTTCCAATATGTAATGCTGCTTCATATTGTGACGCAGCTTCCTTAATTCTTCCCACCATTCCTTACTTTCCCGGTTCTGGCGAATATAGTACTCACACTGATTTTTCAGGATTTCTTCCCGCATTTGTTTTTCCATATTTTCTTTTGCTTTATCATACAGATAGTAGGTAAAGACGTTGATCAGCAGGATCATGAATACTACAATAAATCCCCAGAAATAGTTTTCAAGGGTTCCTGTGATAAAAACGGAAATCAGGATCCATATACTACAGACCGGAACGATAAATACTTCCAACCAATCCTGAAGATTCAGTTCCGCTTTTCTGTTCAGTTTTATAATAAGAGAGGTAAATTTAATAATCAAATACCAGACAATTTTAGATAACACTGTGCACAGCAAGGTTACTTCTGCATCATCTGTCCATGCCAGAAATTCTTTTCCGTAATACACGAGCAATTCTGCACACATGCCGCTCATATACATAAATATAGTCGTCGCCATCAATGTTCTGACTGAATCAGTATATAGGATTCTGATCGTCACAAAAAAAATACATACAAAAAGTAATATATTCAGCCAGATATTACTCGTGCCATCTCCCAGATACGTTAAAACATATGTAACACCGTTGAAGACCGCAAAATATCCTCCCCATACCAGATAGTCTGTATACCTGCGAATTTTCTTCTTTTTCAATGTACTGTCACAAAAAATACGCTGCAGTATTACAGAAAAAATCTCCACAATAGCCAGAACAAGCATCATTCCCATCTTCTCCCCTTTAACATTGAAATATAATGCTGTCTTACATGATCTCTGTAATTTTTACTGATTTCTACTTCCCGTCCATTATCCAGAACAACCCTGTCCGCAGAATACTCCTTAATAAAACGAGTATTCACGAGCAACGATTTTCTGATTCTCAGGAATTTTACATTTGCTTTCCGCAGATTCCTTTCCACTTCTTCCAATTTTCCATAAAATAAGTATTCCAATTCAGGCATATCCAGCTGTACTGCATTGATCTGTACGATTCTTTTATCACTTTGGAAAAACCGGATCTGATTCAGTGGAATATTGTATTGCCTTTTATTATAAGAAAAGCAATAACTGTCATCGGAATTCAAATGTGTTTCAAACACCCGTTTCAGGATCTTCTCCAATTTTTCTTCAGACACCGGCTTATCTATAAATGCATATGGCTGCACTTCAATCATTTCCTTGCAGTACTGGTTATGACAGGATACAAAAATCAGAATTACCCTGCTGTCTCTTTCCCTAAGGATACGCGCGGTTTCAATTCCGCTGATACCAAGCATTTCCACATCTAAAAAAACGATGTCCATATTTCCCGTGGTGTCTGTTTCCATTAATAATTCTTCCCCACTCCGGAAGCAAAAAAATTTCACATTTTTGGATAGCCTTGCCATGATGGATTGTATGATCTGTGTTTGCTTCTGCAACTCAGATAAAACATCCTCACATATAGCAACTCTTAACATTGAGAATTCCCCTTTCTCCTTCGCATGCTATAATACGATGCCAGTATGCAACTGTTCAGCCCAATATAGTTTCCTCCTTTCAAGACTTTCCGCAAAAACACTGGCAACATCAGCAACTATTCTTATTTTTTTGATATTATTACTATACAAACGATTTCCCCTGTTTTACGTAAACAATTCCCTCTTCCTCTTGATCATCTCATCAATCTTCTCAATATACAGTCCCACATCCTTCACATTGTCACACCGCTCGATTCTTCCGTCGGGGAAGACTCTCTTGGTGATGCTTCCAGCGCCTAATGCCACAATGGTCTGTTTCTCCTCCATGATGAGGATGTTGTACAGTCCGTATTTGCCGGGACGGGCGTAGCCGGTGTTCTCGAAGTTGCCGGACATGTTCTTCTGTCGGTAGAGGTAATAAGGCTTCATTCCAAGCTTCTCAGCTCCCGCCGCCGCGATCTTCATGGTCTCGTCTGTATTATGGAGCATGGAGACGCCGTTCTCCTGGATCCACTGATTCAGGCGGGATGCACGCTTGATTGCCAGGGAATGAACGGTCAGGCTGTCCGGTGCCAGCTCCACGATCTTTTCGATGGTGCGCTGTACATCCGCCTCCAGTTCTCCCGGCAATCCCAGGATCAGATCCATATTGATATTATCAAATCCGACCTCTCTCGCCAGCCGATATGCCGTAAGTACCTGTTCCACGCTGGCCTTTCTGCCGATGATATCCAGTGTCTCCTGCTTCATAGTCTGGGGATTCACAGAGATGCGGCTGACCTGATGACGGTACAGTACCTCCAGCTTTTCTCTGGTGATGCTGTCGGCACGACCGGCTTCCACGGTGAATTCCTTCACGGTAGAGAAATCAAACTTGGACTTTAATGCCGTGATCAGACGGTCCAGCTGCTCCGGTTCCAGTGTGGTGGGCGTACCACCGCCGATATAGACGGTATCCAGTACCTTGTCCTGAAAGTTCTCCGCCACATAATCCATCTCTTTGATCACTGCGTCCACATAGGCGTCCACCTGCCTGCGGAATGCAGCGATCGGATAAGAGGTAAAGGAACAATAGAGACAGGTTGTAGGGCAGAACGGAATCCCGATGTACAGACTGTAGCCGCCCTCATAATGAATCTCTTTTAACAGATCCCGCTCTCTCTTCGCAATATCGATTCCCAAAAGTGCCTTCTCTTCGCTGACGTAATGGCTCTGCTCCATGAATTCTAAAATCTCTGCATCGCTTCTGCCCTCATCCAGCATACCGTAGGCGATCTTCGTGGGACGGATGCCGGTAAGGTTTCCCCATGGGAGTTTCTGACCGGTCACCTTGCTTAAGGTGCGGTACAGGAAACGTTTCAGACCGTTCTTATACCCATCTGCAATGGTTTCCATCTCTGCATCCCACAGAAAATCCTCTTCTCCCACACGGATCTTCGCTCCGGTCTCGGCCAGTTCGATTTCCAGACTGACCTGCGGTTCCAGCTCTGCCAGCTTCTCCGGTTTTGTCTCCGGGGTGATGACCGTGACCTGGTCCTCCGCATAAAAAGCCTTCACCAGAGAATGTACATCATATTCATAGTTAGGATGGGATAATTTCACTACTTTCATTGTATTTTCCTCATTTACATAAATACAGGCACAGAGATAACTCTTTCTGTGCCCGAATACTTTTTGATTTAATCAACGCAAAACGGATTATATTTCTTCTCATGTCCGATGGTGGTGCTGTCGCCGTGTCCCGGATAGACTACCGTCTCCTCCGGCAGAATAAACAGCTTCTCCTTCACCGAACGCACCAGCGTACTCATACTGCCGGTGGGGAAATCAGTTCTGCCCACGGATTCCTGGAACAGGGTATCCCCGCAGATTAAGAACCCTCCCTCTGGGAAATAATAGCTGACACCGCCTGCAGTATGTCCGGGCGTTGCCAGAACTTTGATCCGGATGCCATCCAGATCCAGTTCCTCGCCATCCTTCAGATACACATCCGCGGTGACCGTTACCGGGCGTCCCATATCTTTCGACAGGTTGCTCTTCGTATCCAGAAGAAACTTTTTCTCCGCCTCCCCGGCATATATTTTCACGGGGTTTTCTCCATGCTCCCCGGCATAGGCATCCGCTGCCGCCTTCAATTCCTCACAGCCACCGATATGGTCGAAATGTCCATGGGTCAGAAGGATCGCCGCCGTATGTAGTCCGTGCTGCCCAAGTGCCGCCTCAATTTTCTCTCCATGATCCGCTGGGTCGAATACCAGCACTTTATCACTGTTCTCTCTGTATACAAAGTAACAGTTGGTCTGATAGATTCCCAGCGTCATATGTCCGATACGGATATTGCTCATAATAATCTCACTTTCTGTTTCCCGACAGGTTCCGCCGTTTTCCGAACCTCCCCTTATCAGCCTGTGGTTCTCTCGATGTCAATGACGCTCTCGATGCCCCGGATCTTGTCAATGATACGGTTCAGTTCCTCTCTGCCGCTGATCTCGAAGGTCGTCTGCAGCGTTGCCAGTCCCTGTCTGTTGGTTCTGGTGTTCATGGACATAATATCAATATTTTTCTCCGTCAGCGCCTTGGAAATATCCGCTAACAGTCCGTTACGGTTGTTGGCATAGATCTTGATCTCCGCCAGATATTTCTCCGCATGTGCCTCCTCCGGCTGCCATTCTGCATCGATCAGTCTCGCCCTCTCCATCTCCGGCAGATTGATGATGTTGATACAGTCGGTACGGTGAATAGAGATACCTCTTCCACGGGTCACATAACCCACGATCTCATCCCCCGGCACAGGAGAACAGCACTTGGAAAAACGCACCGACAGATCCGCGATGCCCTTTACCACGATACCGCTCTTGGACTTCATGAGGACAGGCTTGTTCGCACCACTTTGCGCATTTGCCGCATTGTTCTCCGCAATGCTTGCCAGAACTTCCTCGTTGGTCATCTCTTTCTTATGGTCACGGTCGTACAACTCCTGCATCTTGTTGACGATCTGACCCTCTTTCAGAGCACCGTGTCCTATGGCCGCCAGTACAGAATCCCAGTCCCGGAATCCATACTTGCGCATAATGGCATCCATATACTCCTGCTTCTGCAGGCTGGCAAGATTGATGCCTCTGGCTTTGCAGTAGCCGGAAAGCAGATCCTTGCCCTTTAAAATGTTGTCTTCCTTTAACTCATTCTTGAACCACTGGTTAATCTTGTTCTTGGCCTGGGTACTTTTTACCACATTCAGCCAGTCACGGCTGGGGCCCTTGGAGTTCTGCGAAGTGATGATCTCGATCCGGTCTCCGTTGTTGATCTTATAATCAATGGTCACAAGCTTCCCGTTGACTCTCGCTCCCACCATCTTGTTACCCACGGCGGAATGAATGCTGTAAGCAAAGTCAATAGGGGTGGATCCTGCCGGAAGGTTCTTGACCTCACCGGTAGGAGTAAAGCAGTATACGCTGTCGGAGAACAGATCCAGATCGTTCTTCAGCAGGTTCATGAATTCCTTGTTATCCGACATGTCCCGCTGCCACTCCAGGATCTGGCGCAGCCATACCAGCTTCTCTTCTTCCTGTACCTCCGGCTTCTTGCCGTCGGAAGCCTCCTTGTATTTCCAATGGGCGGCAATACCGTATTCCGCCACGCGATGCATCTCAAAGGTACGGATCTGGATCTCGAAAGGCTGTCCGTTGCTACCGATCAGCGTCGTATGCAGGGACTGGTACATATTTGCTTTGGGCATGGCAATATAATCCTTGAAGCGCCCCGGAATGGGTTTATACATTTCATGGATCACACCCAGTGCCGCATAACAGTCCTTCACCGTCTCCACGATGATACGCACAGCGAAGAGATCATAGATCTGATCCAGCGTCTTGTGCTGGTTCTTCATCTTCTTATAAATACTGAAAAAATGCTTTACACGGCCATCGACTTTGGCTTCGATGCCGGCATTCTTAATATGTTCACTGACTTCATCCACAATACCCTGGATATATTTTTCACGGACGCTCTTACGGACAGCGATCTTATCCACCAGATCATAATAGATATCCGGCTCCAGATACTTCAGCGACAAGTCATCCAGTTCGATCTTCAGTTTGCTGATACCAAGTCTCTGGGCGATAGGGCAATAAATCTCCAGCGTCTCCTTGGCAATCCTCTGCTGGCTCTCCGGCGTCTTGTACTTCAACGTGCGCATATTGTGCAGACGATCCGCCAGTTTGATCATAATGACGCGGATATCCTTCGCCATGGCGAGGAACATCTTACGCAGATTCTCTGCCTGCATCTCCAACTTGGCATCTGACTGTTCTCCGTTGCTGCCGGACAGCGGAATTTTCTCCAGTTTGGTCACTCCGTCTACCAGAAGTGCTACATCATCACCGAATTCTCTCCTAAGATCCTCCTCCGTCATCACGGTATCTTCCACCACATCGTGCAGGATACCTGCCACGATAGTCTCTTTATCCAGCTTCAGATCCGCCAGAATGATTGCCACATTCAACGGATGGATGATATAAGGCTCTCCGGACTTCCGGAACTGATTTTTGTGAGCCTCGCTGGCGACCTTATAGGCTTTCTCGATCATGGAAATATCATCACTGGGATGATATTTTTGCACACATTGAATAAGCTCCTGATATAATTCATCCGGATTCACGAATTCTTCTGATTTACTTATCTTGTCATCATCAAAAATGACTTCGTTCTTCTCTTCTGTCATAGACGAAACAGCTCCATATTATTTTTATCGATGTCTTATTTTCCCTCGTAGCAGATGGCTGACTCCAGACGATATTTGCTAATGCGCTCACGGCCCTTCAGTCCTGCCAGTTCGATCAGCACTACCACGCCGGCTACTTCACCACCCAGAGACTCGATCAGTTTGATCATAGCCTCGGTGGTACCTCCGGTAGCGATCAGGTCATCCACGATCAGAACTTTCTGACCGGGCTTGATACTGTCCTTGTGCATCTCGATGGTAGCGGAACCATATTCCAGATCATACGTGGCAGATACGGTCTCTCTGGGAAGCTTTCCCTTTTTACGGATCAATACAAAGGGCTTATGATTATTGTATGCGATCGGTGTTCCGAAGATAAATCCGCGGGACTCGGGACCTACTACCACATCATAATCCAGATCCTTGATCTTCTCCTGCATGGTATCGATTGCCAGGTGCAGTCCGTCCGCATCCTGCAGTACACTTGTGACATCACGGAAAATGATACCCTTCTCCGGGAAATCGGGAATGCTCTTTACATATTCTTCCAACTTTTTCATGATTCTACACACCTTTCTCTTATTTAACGAATTATAGCTGCTTTTCTGCTACTTCAATCTGTTTTTTAATAAAATATTTGATGATCTCGCTTCTGGTAATAATTCCGATGAATACATTTCTATCATCGATCACCGGTACAAAGTTCTGCATCTGCGCCTGTCCCAACAGTTCTTCCATATTCGTATCGATACATACCGGACGGATCTTGCCGTTCTGGATGATATCCCTTATCGACAGCTTCTCCAGACTTTTCATGGTAATGCTGTCCAGTTCACTGTTGTGGCTTAAGATATTCCACAGAAAATCTCCCTCACTGACTACACCCACATACCTGTCCTCGGCATCGATCACCGGTACCGCCGTGTAGCCGTAGCGTTTCATCTTCTCCAACCCCTGCCTGATGGTCATATCGTCCCGAAGAAAAGTAACCTCCTCCTTCGGGGACAAAAAAGATGCAATATTCACAATGTTCCTCCTGCCTGTTCTTTTGTGTCCGTTAATTTTGATCCTTAGGGTCGACCTCTTCGAAGGTACTGTCCAAGGCATCCTGCTCCTGTTTGAATCTCCGGAGCTTGCGTGCAAAATAAATCGTAGAAAAACAATCGCCGGCACCACTGAGGATCAGTACCACTCCCAGAACACGGAACAACAGAATCGCTGCTTTGAACGGATTGTAGATCAGTACCACTCCGAGAATGATGTTGATTGCCGCCACAATAAGAAGTCCCAGCCAGCTGCCGTAACCCAGTCTTTTCAGGTCAATGGCATCCTGCAGTTTGCTGCATCCGCTACACAGAACCAGTACTCCCAGAATAAAGGGAATCAAGGAGATGACGATCTCTACCTTGTACAGGACTACTGCTCCCAACACGATTCCGAGAATACCGAATACAAACTCATTGTGATAATAGTTCTCTCTGGCATCTCTGAGCAGATAGCAGATGATAGAAATGAGACCTGCCACGATCAGTACGATACCGATCAGATACCCCAGTGTCTTCTGCATGGTCTCCGGGATCACCAGTGCTACGATCCCTAAGAGAATATACAGCACACCGGTAAGAATTGCTTCCCATTTCAATTCTTTTAACATTTTCATATGTAACCCTTCCTTTCCTAAAACTCCTATAACGAAAAAGGGGCTCTCTGCAAACCTGCGGAAAACCCCCTTTGTGTTCAATTTACTTTCTGCCGCAGCACTTTTTATACTTTTTGCCGCTTCCGCAAGGACAGGGGTCGTTGGGATAAACCTTCTGCTCCTTCACAATAGTAGTGGAAGACTTCTGCTCTTTGTAGAGTTCCTTGCGGGTCTCTTCATCGAAAATAACGTTCCACTCTTCCAGATTGTACAGCCAGTCAGCCTCTGCCGCTACCATGTTCTTGTACAGAAGAGCCTTGTCAAAGCCTAAGTTTACCTCTGTATCCTCTTCCAGATCATCGAGAGGGTTCTTCTCTACCAGACTGTCGTTAATACCGTCCAGAAATCCGGTCATCGTCATCAGAGATACCTGATACTTGTCTGCCAGTTCCTTTACCGTACCCTTTACTACTTCATCAGGGTTCTTCAGAAGCTGTGCGTAAATCTCCTTCTCCTCCTGGAAATAAGTTGCCCAAAGCTGCTGCAGCTTGTCTTTGCCGGTTGCCTCATTATATGCTACTGATCTCCACTGTTCCATCAAATTCATAATTGTAATACCATCCTTACATGTGATTAATATGATTATAATAATATATAATAATACATCTCGTCCTTAAAAACAACAAAAAAATATCAATGACCTGTGTATAATCAGACAGATCCCGGGCAGACTACTACTATCATCGGACCCCCTCCTTTGATCCTACGAAAGATACGATAATACTTAATCCTCCCCTTTTGAAAAGAGGCACCCTCCGGTGCCTCTTTTTTACAATGGAACTTTTCCTTCTTTGATCAGTTCAATAAATGCATCCGCCACCTTCGGGTCGAACTGGGTTCCCTTATTTTTCTCCAGTTCACCCATAGCATATTCCACACTGAGTGCTTCCTTGTAAGCTCTCTTGGAGATCATGGCATCAAAGCTGTCGCACACCGTCAGAATTCTTCCCAGGAGAGGAATCTCTTCTCCCTTCAGTCCTCTGGGATATCCCTTGCCGTCATATCTCTCGTGATGTGACACAACCGCCGGGATCACATAGTTCATATTCGGAAGATAGTGGATCATCTCGATGGACTTTTGCACATGGCTCTTCATGATCTCATATTCTTCATTCGTAAGCTTTCCCGCCTTTTTCAGGATGCTCTCAGGAATCCCGATCTTACCGATATCATGTAATAATCCAGCCACCTTTACCGTATGGATATCATCCCCCGGCAGTCCCAGCTTCTGTGCCAGCAGCACTGCATACTGTGATACATTGGTAGAATGCTGGAAGGTAAAGGAATCCTTCGCATCGATGGCAGCCACCAGTGCATACACCGTAGGTGCCACCTGTTCATATCCGGTCCCTTTATTCCTGCGCTCCTCGTCAATATTTCCTTCATATACCTGGATCCGGTTCTTGCCGTTTTGCTTTGCATAAAAAGCTGCACGCTTAGCTTTTTGAAAAAGATCCGGTGCATCCGCCGCCAGTCCGGGATACCATGCCACGCCGACACTGAAGGTGATCGGCTGCATGACCTGTGGTTTGTCCAAGCCATTCTCCTGCACTGCATGGGTCAGCTTTTCCGCCAGTGCCACCAACGTCTTACTGCCGGTCTCCGGCACAGAGATCAGGAATTCATTGGAGCCGACGCGGAATACTTTGCCGTTCTCTGCATTTTCCTGCAATTTCTTCGCACACCATTTTAAGATCCGGTCTCCGGTCTGCTCTCCGTACAGATCGTTATACAATTTAAAATTGTCCATATCCATATACAGGAAGCCTCTCGCATCTCCGAGAGCGCCCTCCTTATGCAGGCATCTGTTGCAATAAGTGCGGTTGTACAGGCCTGTCAGTTCATCGTGAATAGATACCTGATATACTCTTTCATAGGCATCAATATTTTTCAGGCTTCCGGATGCAATATTCGCCAATTGTCTTATGCAGTCCACTTCCTGATAATTGAGCTTATTTGCCCGCATCCGCTCCATATAGATAAACCCGCAGATCTGATTATCATATCTTAAGGTTGCGATCACTGTCCGCTCCGGCATATTATCCTGTTTCACCAGATCACAGATTGTGTCTACTTCTTCCTCACTTAACGGAATGTGTCCACTCTGTACCGCTTCGTGATACCCTTCTCCATTCGAATTCTTCTCGAAGATCCTGGCTTCACATCCGGGGATCGCATCGCCCAGAATATCATGCAGTGTAGCAAACAGCTCTCTGCGGCTCAGAATGGATGCCGCCCTGTCCTGAAATTGCCGGATTCCCTCCAACATATGCTTCTGCTTCTGATATAGAATATTCTCCAGCCGCTTCCTGGCAAAAAGGATCACAAGTACTGTCCATCCCGACTGCAGGGCAATGCATAGGATCAGCCTCTGCACTGCAGCCTGTCCAAGGCTCCCTGTCACGATTTCCAGATTATAGGATAAGATCACCACCGGAATCGCTGCTACGATCACTGCCAGGAAATACACCGCACCTACCGTTGCCCGATACGAAAAATCAAACAGATACTGCTTGTACATGATATATACCATGCATATTGCCATCCCCACACTGCCCAACATATCAAAAGGAAATACACTTCCAGGCAGCATGCAGAGCAGATTTCCACCCAGAATACATACCGTTCCAAGCAGCAGCGGAAACAGCTTTTTACGCAGCTCCACATTTGTTCCTATCTTACAATGTGCCAGATAAGTGGCATAGATCATTACTGCGATCTCCATGGCAATGAGAACACCGGTTCCGACCGTTGCATGATACACATAAACGAAGGTGCCATCCGCGCGGTCCACAAGCTCCGGTGCCGGCAGGATAGTACCACTCCTTGCATTTCCCAACACCAGTGCCAGCGTCAGCACACCATAAATGTAGATCAGGGCATCATGCTCCGTAATCTCCAAAAATCCAAACAGAAACACATACATGAACACCGGGATCATCAAAAGACCAAGCAGGGCGAAATTATGCCAGAAAGTAATTCCGGGAAATATCCCAAGTCTCATAAGGCTCACACTGCCCGTCCAGATCAGGCAGGCGGTCAGCACCAGCCGAAGACCGCGGATTGTCCGGTTCCTCATGGTATGGAAAAAACAGAACAACAGAAAAAGGGAGCAGCAAAAAGCTCCCAACGGAATACCAATATAGAGGTTTCTATTCCATATCGTATCCAGAAAACTCTCCATACTTAATTTTACTCCCTCATGCTTTATTATCCTTACACAGGAACGTTATCCCCATTCGTCCCATATCCTCTATACAGCTAAGAGTTTACCACATTTTTCTTTTAAAGACAACTGTACATCCAGTATTCTCTGATTCTCCGATCCCCGGAAGGCCAGCCGCAGATTCTTCCTCTCCTCGATAAATTCTCCATCCACGATCACATCCAAAAGCGGCAGAAGCTCTGTGATCACCGGATCTCCTTCTTCCATCCAACGAAGCAGATCCCTGTCAAAATGATATCCCGTATAGCACCAGATGGTCTTCTGCGGATATTGCTCTCTTACTTTCTTCACCAGAGAAAGTACGGCTCCTCTGTTCTCAGGCTCCATGGGTTCCCCTCCCAGTAAGCTCAAGCCCCGGATATAGTCCGGGGCCAGTGCCTGCAGAATCTCTTGCTCTGTTTCCTCTGTGTAAGCCTGTCCGTAATGGAAGTCCCAGGCTTCGCTGTTAAAACATCCCTTACAATGATGGGTACAGCCGCTGACGAACAGCGACACTCTCACACCGGGACCGTTTGCCACATCTGTTTTCTTGATCGTTGCATAATTCATAGGACATTTCCTTCCCTTGTACTATCTGCACATTACAGATGAAGAACTCTTGCCTTGATCTCCTTGGTCTTGCCGGCATTCCAGAAGTTCTCTCCCAGATAGCCGCAGGTCCTTCTGGTGACATTCATCTTCGCATGATCCTTGTTATGACACTGGGGACATTCCCACTCCATGTTATCATTGATCATGATCTCACCATCATAGCCACATACCTGACAGTAATCGGATTTGGTATTGAACTCTCCGTACTGGATATTGTCATAGATGAAGCGGATCACTTCCTCGATGGCTTCCACATTATTGGTCAGGTTCGGGACTTCTACATAAGAGATAGCGCCTCCCAAAGATTTATTCTGGAATTCACTCTCGATCTTAAATTTTGTAAATGCGTCGATCTTCTCCCGTACATCCACATGATAAGAATTTGTATAGTATCCTTTATCGGTGACATTGGAAATATCACCGTATTTTTCACGGTCGATCCTTGCAAAACGGTAGCAAAGTGTCTCTGCGGGAGTTCCGTAGAGACTGAAAGCAATGCCGGTCTCCTCTTTCCATTTTGCGCAGCGATCCTTCATGTAATCCATGACGCGCAGGGCGAATTCCTTGCCGGGCTCCACAGTCTGGCTGCAGCCCTTCATCAGATAGGTCATCTCATACAATCCGATATATCCCAGAGACATGGTGGAATAACCGTTGTGCAGGTATTTGTCGATGGTCTCACCCTTCTTCAGACGGGCGATGGCGCCGTACTGCCAGTGGATGGGGCTCACATCGGATACCACGCCCTCCAGTGCCTTATGACGGCACATCAGTGCTTCATAGCACAGCTCCAGACGCTCATCCAACAGTTTCCAGAACTTCTCCTCATTTCCTTTTGCCAGGATACCGATCTGGGGCAGGTTGATGCTGACAACGCCCTGATTAAAACGGCCTTCCCACTTGTACTCTCCGTTTTCATCCTTCCATGGAGACAGGAAGGAACGGCAGCCCATGCAGGAAAATACATTGCCCTCGTAGTTCTCACGCATCTTCTTGGCAGAGATATAGTCGGGGTACATTCTCTTAGCGGAGCACTGTGCGGCCAGCTTGGTCACATAGTCGTATTTTCCGCCCTTTAAGCAGTTATTTTCGTCCAACACATAGACTAACTTCGGGAATGCGGGAGTCACATAGACACCCTTCTCATTCTTGGTTCCCTCAATGCGCTGGCGCAGGATCTCCATAATGATCTGTACGGTCTCTTCCACATATTCGTCGTTCTCGTCAATATGCAGGAACAATGTCACGAACGGAGACTGTCCGTTGGTGGTCATCAGTGTATTGATCTGGTACTGGATGGTCTGTACGCCGGATTTTAATTCATCGTGCAGACGCATCTGTACGATCTTATCCTTGGCTGCCTGATCCAGGGTATCTCCGAACTCGTCCTCCAGCTGTTTTGCAAATTTTTCCCTGCTCTTACGCAGATATTTTCCCAGATGCTTGATATTCACACTCTGACCGCCATACTGATTGCTGGCTACGGCTGCGATGATCTGGGTGGTCACGGTACATGCCACCTGGAAACTCTTGGGAGATTCGATCATTTTGCCGTTGATGGAAGTACCGTTGTCCAGCATATCCTTGATATTGATCAGACAGCAGTTGAAGATCGGCTGGATAAAATAATCCGCATCATGGAAATGCAGCACACCGTTGTCATGTGCCATGGCAATATGCTCCGGCAGAAGCAGACGTCTGGTAACATCACGGGACACTTCACCTGCAATATAGTCTCTCTGTGTGGATGCCAGTCGGGTATTTTTATTGGAATTCTCCTCTGCCAGCTCCTTATTCTCATTCCGGATCAGTTTTAAAATAGATTCATCCGTGGTGTTGGATTTGCGGAGCAGACTTCTCTGGTAACGGTATACGATATACTTCTTCGCCAGGGTATATTTGTTGTGCTCTACCAGATGTTCCTCGATCATATCCTGAATATGCTCCACGGTCTGGGTCTGTCTGCCCTCCTGCTGCACATCCTCCAGGATCTCTTCAATCAACCCCTCACTGGCACGATACCGCTCCTCCACTTCGTTGTTCGCCTTATGGATCGCTTCCCGGATCTTGTCCTCTTCATAAGGCACTACTCTGCCGTCTCTCTTCTGAATCTTCATTGCTGTTCCCTCACTTTATATCATTCCCATCGAGATGCGAATTCCTGCATAAGCCGAAAGAAAAGCCGCATCGGAAGCAAGTTCCCGATACGACTGTCTACGCAAATCATAGCATGTTACTAGATTTTGTGTTTCACGATTCATTTCGCATCTACATCTTGTATATTTATTATAGTGAGGAAATCCGGAAAAAGCAAGTACCTTTTTTAAAACATTCCTCTTCCACCATACCCTCCGAAGCACAGGCCGCCACCACCGCAGCACAGATTGCAGAACACGTTCGCCAGACAGATTTTCAGGCACAGGTCATTCCCACTCGCATTGGGATAGCCATAAGCTGCCTGTCTGCTCTCATACCATTGTCCGCCGCTTTGAAGTCTCTGCAGAAGCATCTGGTATTCCATATTCTGAGGCTCCAGTGCCACTGCCTTACCTGCATGCTCCAGTGCTGCCACATTGTTACCAAGTCCCATATGGGCCATGGCGCTGTAATAATACCATCTGGCCGTCTTCTCATGCTCTCCCATGCCGTCCAGGGTATTTCTGGCCTCTCTGTAATAACCGTTTCTGAGATAATTACCGGCTGCCCGCAGTCTCGTCTCTTCCTCATATCCGGAAGTCTGCTGCTGCCAGAAGTCTCCAAAGCCCTGGCTGAATCCGCCATAACTCTGTCCTTCTGTCCGTTCCTTCATGATCTGCTGATACGCCGCCTGAATCTCCTTGAACTTTTCTTCCGCCTGAGCCTTGTTGGGATTATTGATATTGGCATCGGGATGATATTTTCTGCTCAGGATCTTATATGCTTTTTTGATTTCTTCCTCGGAAGCATCTCTGCTCACTCCCAGGACACTATACGGATCATAAGTCATTTCCTGTTACCTCGTTTACACTGTCTTTTTCCCGTTTTTCCCGTACGATCTCATAGCGGCACCATACTCCGGAATACAGAATATTCCGCAGAATATCCACATTCTGTAAAATAGGAAGCTGCTCAAATTCCTTACAGCATTCAGACATCATCATGGTCAGGATCTGTCTGCATTCTTCTTCAAATCCGGGTTCTTCATATCGTTTCTTTAGCGGATTATAAGTCCCCTTCTTAATGTCCTGCTCTACATCTTCATAGGCGTCCATGAGGTAAATGAACTTTCCCAGAAAAAATCCAAGTCTCTCCAAATTATCCTTCCACTCGTCTTCGCGGCAGGATACGATCTGTGCCATGACTTTTCCAAACAGTCCCGCCATGGTATCGATGTCCGCATCACCCTGCTTTTCCGCATCCACAAAATCCTGCATGGCCAGAGAGATGCTCCTCACTTTATCCGCATAGAGCAAAGGCTTTTTCCGGCACTTTTTCCCCAATAGATAACTGTATGCCAGTCCTTTCAGACTATGCTCATCCTCCCAGTCATCCTCTGCCTTATAGCAGGCAAACAACACCGTCATGTCCGCCACATAATCGGTAAAAAGATTTCTTCTGATCTGATGCTTTTCGAAAGGATGTGCCACACATCTGCACCGTCCTACGACATCTTCCGGTTCATACAGTCCGGTGAGCAGCATCAGAATAAAAGTCATATCATAATTCAGGGAAAGCTGCCCCAGCACACCATAGCGCTCCTTCAGGCTCTGGCATAATCCACAGTAATAGGATCGATACACATCATACTCCTTGAATTTCATCTCCGACTGATTGACCACAATATATCCGAACATCTGACTCACCATCCTTTCTTATTTCCCGGTTTTACTTATTTTCCATTTGTAATCCTGCCTGTCCTGTCAGGTCTTGCGGATAAATTCCTCTCCACATTTTCTGCAGTGGATCGCAATCTTTCCTTTGTGTCTGGGCACCCGGAGCTTCTGTCCGCATTTCGGACATTTAAAGATCTTATAATCCCTGTGTCCGGCAAAAAGTTTCTTCCGGCGCTGCCACCAGCTGCGCACCTTCATTTCTTTTTTGAGATACCATTGGTTCTCCGCACTTCTCTTGCTCATATTCCTGGAAAACATCCGGTAATAGACATAGACCAACAGGGCAAGAGCCAGCACATAAAATATTCTCAGACCAAAAAAAGAGAGCGCCAGGCAGACCAAAGCTACAATCATCAGAAACTGATTGAAGCGGTCATTGCCATAACGCCCCCACATGAAACGCTGTAACTTCTCTTTCATGAAGTACCACCTTTCGTCTGCCACCATGCAGGGGATACATTATCCAAATCTTTCAGAGCCTCGTTCGCGAAGCCGGCTCTGAACATTACCTACATTATGGTCTGCCGAAAAGTAAAAAGCAATTAACTAAATATAAACTTTTGTAAAAGAACTATTATTTATTATTCCGATCCTTCTGCCACAGCTCCTGTGCACGCACGTCCCATTTTTTTGCATACTCCGCACATTTCCCACACAGATGCTCCACGGATTCCGGTGACTGTAAGTCGGTGGAATGAGCTTTTGTTTCATGTACCATGCGCTGTAAGATCTCCGGATTCTCCAGCATCGGGCAGGGTTTTAAGTGATTACAGTTAAACGGTTGGTTCTCACGGTACGCCATGAACAGAGGCTGCTTCAGTGCGGTCAGCAGGTCCACCTCCTTGATATTGGCACCGGAATAATGAATGAATACACAGGGTTCCACATCCCCATTGGGATTGATATGACAGTAGTTTCTGCCGCCTGCGATACAGCCGCCCACATATTCACCATCGTTCTGGAAGTCAAAGGCGAAGATGGGCTTACCGCCCTTCATGGCACGGATCTCACGGATGCGGTGATACATATACTCTCTCTGATCCGGATCCGGAAGCAACTCACAGGATGCCTCATTTCCTACCGGCATATAATGGAAGTACCAGCTGAATCTGGCTCCCTTTTCAATGATCATATCCAGGAATTCATCACTGGTGACTACCTTATAGTTTTTGCTGGTGTAGCAGATAGAAGTACCGAAGATCAGACCGTACTGCTTCATCAGATCCATGGCATGCATGACCTTATCAAACACGCCCTTGCCACGGCGCAGATCGTTTACTTCATTGAAGCCTTCCAGGCTGATAGCTACGGAGAAATTTCCTACACGCTTCATATCCTGGCAGAATTTTTCATCGATCAGGGTGCCGTTGGTAAATGCATGGAAGCCACAGTCATCATGCTTCTCACATAAACGGATGATATCGTCCTTACGCACCAGAGGTTCGCCACCGGTGAAAAAATACAGATAAATGCCAAGCTCCTTACCCTGGGTAACGATACGGTCCATATCTTCAAAGCTTAAGTTCAGGCGGTTGCCGTATTCTGCTGCCCAGCATCCGGTACAATGCAGATTGCAGGCACTGGTGGGATCCATCAGGATCAGCCAGGGAATATTACACTGATGCTTGACGCGCATCTCATTGATCTCTTTTTTGCCACAGAAGGCAGCCTCAAAGCCATAGTCCAGCGCAGACATTTTGATGACGTGGGGATCTACTTCATTTAAGATGCGGTTCACATACTGCATCCATTTGCTGTCCGGTTCCCGGATCATACGTCTCGCCGCATCGTAGCTTTCCTTCGAAAACGTATTTCCCATAAATTTTTCGGACAGATCCACCAGCTTTAAGAAAGCTTTTTCCCTGTCCTCTTCATCCTTGTTCACATACTTTAAAATTCCGTCGATCGCTGCACCGAAAGCAGCTCTCTCTACCTTGTGTTTTACGTCTGCCATATTATCTACCTCTCTTTCGTATTTTTACATAAATATCCCTGTTTCTAGCTGTAATAGCGGAACAGCACATCGATCCCTGCCAACAGGAAGATGATCGCACCACTGATCAGCACACGGCTTCTCCCGTGACATCCGATCCGGTATCCAGCATAGATACCGGTAACCACGGCTAACGCAGCCATGATCGCCAGCTGTATGATCTGTACGGTTACTCCGGTGTCTAAAAATCCCATGCCGATTCCCGACAGAAAAGAGTCCACACTGGTAAGCATGGCCCAGACACATAGCTGCTTCCAGGCAAATACATCCTCCCTGCGTTCTACCGGATCCCGCATTCGGGATGCCCGTACGATCAGCCAGATCGCGATCAGGAAAAAAATAACAGCGGAGGCTGCCCGGAACAGTCTCTCTGTCCGCTGATAATTCATGGCTATATAGGGAATCTCCGAGATCAGGCTTCCTAATAGCATCGCTCCGCTCTGCCAGCCGGTGAACAACAGAGTCATTTTCAGGATCTGTTTTTTATCCAGTTTAGAAAGCATTGCACCTTTATATAATGCATAGGTAAGAACATCCAGGGAAAGTCCTACCGATACGATCAGTATTTCATACCACGCCATCCATATATCTCCTTTCTGCGATTATGATATGCTATTTCCGGACATATAGTAAGATACAACCCCGGCACAGCGTTTTTCCTGCTTTTACATTATTCCGATAAATGTAAATAATCCGCGACATTTTTGGGAAAGTGTCGTTTTGGGTTGAGAAACGGTAATTTTTTGTTTATAATATTTCTATCTTGGTTCTTTTTATGGGAAAAGGAGTCATGTGATGAAGACAAAGGAATTATTGGCAGACAGCTTTCGGACACTTGTGCTTACCGTGCCTTTTCAGAAGATATCCATCAAAATGATCACGGATGGTGCTCATGTGATCCGCCCGACTTTCTATAATTATTTTCAGGATAAATACGAAGTGATCGAGTTCTTGTTCGACCGGGATATCGGCAGCAAGGTCGAAGTCATGATTGAAAATGACATGGAACAGGAAGCTATTAAACTGATGTTTATCTGCTTTGAGAAAAATAAGGAATATTACCGCAGACTTTTTGAGATCACAGGTCAGAACAGCTTCGGAGAATTTTTTGCCCATTACTGCGAAGAGACTTTTTTCTGTATTCTCTCCAGACATCCCATGAAGAAAATGCCCTGCGATCTGATCACTCCGCAGTCGCTGGCGCATTATAATGCCCTATTACTGATCGAGATCCTGAAGCTTTGGCTCTCTTCTCCCAAGAATGTGCCTGCGGAGAAGATTTTCGAAGCTTATCAGTACATAATGCGGACGCCGATCCTGGACATGATCCAGTATCCGGAGATATAAAAAGACAGGTCTTAATGACCTGCCTTTTTTATATCGTATCATCTTATAGTCTTGTAATTACAAAGATATCATAAATTGCCTTGATCGCGGTTTCGAAATCATCATTTGCCACACCGATGATGATGTTCAGCTCAGAGGATCCCTGGTCGATCATCTTGACATTGATATTTTTGTGTGCCAGTGCGGAGAAGATTCTGCCTGCTGTACCGCGGGTGGACTTCATGCCACGGCCTACCACAGCGATCAGCGCCAGATCCGATTCAATGTCTATCATATCGGGATTTGCAAGTCTGTGAATTCCCGCTACGACTTTCTGTTCCTTATGCATAAACTCATCCTGATGTACGAATACGGTCATGGTATCAATACCGGAGGGAACATGCTCAAAGGAGATTCCGTTCTCCTCAAACGCCTGCAGTACCTTTCTGCCGAAACCGATCTCGGAGTTCATCATATCTTTTTCAATATTCACAGAGCAGAAGCCTTTTTTACCGGCGATACCGGTGATGACATATTTGGACTTCTGGCAGGTGCTTCCCACGATCCAGGTACCGTTGTCTTCCGGCGCATTGGTATTGCGGATATTGATGGGAATACCCTCCTGGCGTACCGGGAAGATGGCATCCTCATGCAGTACGGTAGCTCCCATATATGCCAGCTCGCGAAGTTCGCGGTAAGTGATGGTCTCAATAGCCTCGGGATGATCGATGATTCTGGGATCTGCGATCAGGAAACCGGACACATCCGTCCAATTCTCATAGACATCCGCTTTGGCAGCCTTAGCAACAATAGAACCAGTAATATCGGATCCGCCTCTGGAGAAGGTCTTTACCGTTCCGTCAGGCATCGAACCGTAGAATCCGGGAACTACCGCTTCCTTGCTTTCTGCCAGTCTGGCACGAAGTACTTCGTTGGTCTTCGCTGCATCAAACTCACCGTTTTCATCGAAGAAAATTACAGTTGCCGCATCAATGAAATCATAGCCTAAGTAATTTGCCATGATGATACCGTTCAGATATTCGCCACGGGAAGCTGCATAATTGTTTCCGGATTTTGCCTTGAAATTCTTCTCTATGGTCTTGAACTCTTCACTAAGATCCAGATCCAGCTGTAAACCATCTATAATCTCCTGGTAACGCGCCTTAATGGCATCCAGATCTGCTTTGAAGTTCTTGCCCTGATCTGCCAGATCATAGCAGGCATACAGCATATCCGTCACCTTGGTATCATTGGAAAATCTTTTTCCCGGTGCGGAAGGTACCACATATTTCCTCTCCTTATCCGCACGGATGATATTTCCTACCTTTTTGAACTGCTCTGCACTTGCCAGAGAGCTTCCACCGAATTTCACTACTTTTGACATAACATTTTCTCCTCAAATATATATATTTAGTACTCTTTATAATATTCTTGTTTCTTACACCAGGCGGATCCTGCCAAGCATCTGCTCACCCAGTGCTTCGTATTTTGCCAGGAACTCGCTCTCCTTCATGGGCTGTGTGAAGTATCCGAAGTCTTCCTTACGGTCTGCTAAATGCAGCTCTCTGCCTCCGGGGAAAGCTGCCTCTACCGCGCCTTCCGCTCCGGCCTTTGCTCTGATAAAAAAGCTTCTTACGGACTCACCTGTATCTACCAGCTTTACTTCCTCTTTGTCCCAGAAGCACATGATCACCTTGCCCTGATGTCTTGCACAGTCGATGACATCCGATACCACTGCACTGGCGGTGGGAAGCTTGCCTGCGCCCCGTCCGTAGTACATGGAATCTCCCAGCATATTGCCGGTGACAAATACCGCATTGAACACTCCGTATACCATGGCCAGGGGATGGTCCTTGGGAAGCATGAACGGTGCCACCATAACTTCCGCCGTGTCATCGTCAATCGCACGGCTTCTGCCCAACAGCTTGATGGTATACTCTGCAGCATTGGCATATTCAAAATCCGCTGCGGTGATCTTCGTAATACCCTCGGTAGGGACTTTCTCGGAATCCACGTTTTTACCAAACATCAGAGAAGACAGAATCGCGATCTTACGGCAGGCATCATAACCTTCCACATCTGCTTCCGGATTGCGCTCCGCATAGCCTTTGTCCTGTGCTTCCTTCAGAACGGTATCGAAATCCGCGCCTTCTTTTTCCATTTTGCTCAGGATATAGTTCGTGGTACCGTTTAAGATACCGTTGACAGCCTCGATCTTCTCTGCGGTCAGGGAGTAGTTCAGCGGACGGATAATGGGAATACCGCCGCCGACACTTGCCTCGAATAAGTAGTTGCAGTTATGCTCTCTGGCGATCTGCAACAGTTCGGGACCATGCTTTGCTACCAGCTCCTTGTTGGAGGTGCAGACACTCTTACCCAGTTCCAGTGCCTGCTTCGTGAACTGGTAAGCAGCTCCGACACCACCCATGGTCTCACAGATGATGGTTACGCTGTCATCCTGTAAAATCGTATTGAAATCATGAATGACCTTATTCTCATAAGGGTCTCCGGGGAAATCTCTCAGATCCAGAATGTATTTCACTTCCAGTTCCTGTGCGGACTTTTTATTTACCATGTCCTTATTTTTCTCGATAACTTCTACCACACCGCTACCGACAGTGCCGTAGCCCAATACCGCAACATTGATCATAATATTCTCCTCACTTTTATCTTTTTCGTTCCGACATTATTCTTTTGCCAGTATTTTCACATGATGCACACTGGTCTGCCCCTCCAGCTGTTCGATCATACGGGAGATATCTCCCGTAGTCTGCAGTACCTGTATACTCAGTGTCAGAGATGCGATTCCGTTGATGGGAATACTCTGATGGATCGTCAGGATATTCGCCCGGTACTCTGCGATGATCTTCAGCACATCCGACAGAATTCCCGGTTCGTCATCCATCTGGAAAGTCAGCGTGATGGTCGTTCCCTGAGAATTGTCATGGAACGGAAAGATATCATCCTTGTACTTATAAAAAGAACTGCGGCTGATGCCAACTGCATCAACCGCCTCCTGTATGGTCAGAACCTTCTCTGACTCAAGAAGCCGCTTTGCTTCCACTACCTTTAACAGCACCTCGGGGATCGCCTTCTGCTTCACCACGAAATACTTGGTCGCTTCTCCCATATGTTATCCTTTCTGCAGTTCGTATCTGTAGTACGGACACTTGTTTTTCACTGAGGGATATTCTAGCACAGTAAAGTATGAAAGGCAACCCCCATTTTTATCTTTTTCAGGCCTTTTTAATACATTTCTGAGTATAAGAAAAGAGCCTTTCGGCTCTTTTCTTATACTCCTCCAAGCTTTAGATCAAAGGATATTTGTCTGTTAATTTCTGAATGATGGCTCTGGCTGCAGGAACCTGCTCTTCTCCGCCCTTGATGACCAGGGCAATAGCTTCTGCCACCTGATCCATGTCCTCGGTGTTCAGACCTCTGGAAGTAACCGCGGGGGTTCCCAGGCGGATACCGCTGGTCACAAACGGAGACTGAGGATCGTTGGGGATGGTGTTCTTGTTAGCAGTGATGTGCGCTGCATCCAACAGTTTCTCCACTGCCTTACCGGTCAGACCGTAAGGAGTCAGATCCACTAACATTAAATGATTATCGGTACCGCCGGATACGATCTTGATATCCCGGCTCATCAGTCCCTTACACAATGCCTGGGCATTGTCAATGATATTCTTCTGATATACTTTAAAGTCGTCGCTTAATGCTTCTTCGAAGCAGACTGCCTTGGCAGCGATCACATGCATCAGAGGGCCGCCCTGGATGCCGGGGAAGATGGCTTTGTTGAAGTTGAACTTTTCATTGGCTTCCTTATTGCAGAGGATCATACCTCCTCTGGGTCCGCGCAGGGTCTTGTGAGTCGTAGTGGTCACTACATCCGCATAAGGGATGGGACTGGGATGAAGGCCCGCTGCCACCAGTCCTGCGATATGTGCCATATCTACCATCAGTACGGCACCCACTTCGTCTGCTACTTCACGGAACTTCTTGAAATCAATGGTTCTGGCATACGCAGAAGCACCGGCAATGATCATCTTAGGCTTGCATTCCAGTGCCAGTTCTCTCATTCTGTCGTAATCTAAGAATCCGTTGTCATCCACACCGTAAGGTACTACATGGAAATATTTACCGGACATATTTACCGGTGAACCATGGGTCAGATGTCCGCCGTGATCCAGGTTCATGCCCATGATCGTATCACCCGGTTTCAGTACAGCAAACTGCACTGCCATATTCGCCTGTGCTCCGGAATGGGGCTGTACATTGGCATAATCACAGCCGAACAGCTTCTTGGCACGCTCGATTGCCAGATTTTCGATGACATCCACGCACTCACATCCGCCGTAATATCTCTTGCCGGGGTAACCTTCCGCATATTTATTGGTCAAGGGACTGCCCATAGCCGCCATGACTGCCTTGCTTACCCAGTTCTCGGAAGCGATCAGTTCAATATGACTGTTCTGACGATTCTCCTCGTCGATAATGGCCTGTGCCACCTCGGGATCAACTTTTTTTACTTCATCCAATGAATACATGCCTCATTCCTCCTTGTGTTACGTTAATTCGCTAAACTTATGGTTTAGTATAGCATAGAACTTTTTAATTGCAAAGATGGAAAATGAACAATGTTGGCAGAAGCCCCTGAGTGTGTTAGAATAAACTTTAGTTACATTCTTACGAAAGATGAGGTATCCTCATGTATCATATTATTATTAATCCAGCCTCCCGCTCCGGCAAAGGTGCGAAGATCTGGTCTGAACAGATCGAACCTGCTCTAAGAGAAAGCGATGCCGTATTTCAGACCTATTTTTCCAAAAAAGCCGGAGAAGTAAAGCATCTGGCTGCACAGATCACCGCAGAATATAAAGACGATCCTGATTTAAAGCTCATTGTCCTAGGTGGAGATGGCACGGTGAACGAAGCCCTGCAGGGAATCGCTGATCCCTCCAAAGTAATCCTGGGTTACATTCCCACCGGCTCCAGCAACGATCTGGCCAGGGATCTCGGCATCCCCAAAGAGCCGAAAGCAGCCCTTGATCTGATCCTTCGGAATGCTGCTCCCAGAGTCATGGACTTAGGAAGACTTACTTATCTCGATGAGGATCAGCCGGAAGAATCCCGGCTGTTCGCTGTCAGCTGTGGAATCGGCTTTGACGCAGCTGTCTGTGCAGAAGCCATGCATTCCCCCATCAAGGATACCATGAACCGGATCGGTCTTGGCAAGCTGACTTATTTAGGAATCGCCTTAAAGCAGCTGATCACCGCACGCAAGGTCTCCTGTACCCTGACCATCGAAAACGCAGTAAACGGAAAGCAGACCGCATTCCAGCTACCCCGCTTTTTGTTTGTAACCTGTATGAGTCATCGCTATGAAGGCGGCGGATTCATGTTCTGTCCTCCCGCCACGGATAATGACGGCGTATTGGATCTGTGCTGCGTTGGCAATATTTCCAAAGTACTGGTTCTGCTGGCTCTTCCCACCGCTTTTTTCGGTAAACACTATTTCGTAAAGGGGATCGATGCTTACACAGCCACACAGATGTCTATCACTGCCTCCGCTCCCCTATGGGTACATACGGACGGCGAAGTAACCAGGAAAAGCTGTGGATTCCGGGTGGAATGTCTTCCCGGCGCCATTCGCATGATCACTCCCGAAGTGAAATAAACACACTCTAAAGATTTTCTTAAGAATGCTTAAGTATTCCAAAAAGAACTTGATTTTTTTCTTCTTGTGATTATACTAAAATTGATTTTGAAGCATAGGTTTGGTAGAGAAATGAGGTTTTTATGGAAAAGCTTAAGATCTTCTATTTAAAATATAAACATGCCGTTCCTCTTATTATATATGCCATTATTTATATGACATGGTTCGCCTGGCTGGAGAAGAACATCACCGGACACTACCGGATCATACATATGGCGGCGGATGATTACATTCCTTTCTGTGAGGTGTTCGTCATTCCTTACTTTTTATGGTTTGCCTATGTATCGGCAGTGGTCATCTACTTTTTCTTCAAAAATAAAGAGGATTACTACCGCACCTGTATTTTCCTCTTTACAGGCATGACGATCTTCCTGATCGTATCCACTCTGTGGCCCAACGGACAGCACCTTCGTCCCGCGGTGATGCCCAGAGACAATATCTTCACCCGCATGGTAGCCGCTCTGTACCGGACAGACACACCTACCAACCTGTGGCCCAGCATTCATGTATATAATTCCCTGGGTGCACATTTTGCGATCATCCGCAGTAAATGCTTCGAGAAGAAAAAGGGCATCCGCATCGGATCCCTGATTTTGGCTTCTTCGATCATCATGGCGACCATGTTCATCAAACAGCACTCCGTCTTCGATGTGCTCACCGCTTTCGTTATGGCGGCTGTGATGTACACCCTGGTATATCGTTACGACCTGCTGATCGCAGTCAGAGAGTTCCGCAACAAGAGAAAAGCAAAACCGCAGATTGGTTAGATAACAAAAATGCAACGGCGTTTTCACCGTTGCATTTTTTATGAGTCACACCAGGTATGCTCACCGTTTTAGTCTGAATGATCACAGTACTTCTTCACTTTTCTGCAGTGCCGATGCAATGACTGCATCCATATCATAATAACGGTATTCCGCCAGTCTTCCTCCGAAGATCACATTCTGCTCGGCATCTGCCAGCTTCTTATACTCTGCATACAGAGCACCGTTTTTCTCATCATTTACCGGATAATAAGGTTCATCTCCCGGTTTCCACTCGGAACTGTACTCTCTGCTGATGACTGTCTTCGGGAGATCCTGTCCCTGTTCGTCCTTGCCGAACTCGAACCATTTATGTTCAATGATCCGGGTCCAGGGAGTCTCACGGTCTGTGTAGTTCACTGCCGCATTGCCCTGGAAGTTCGGAATATCCAGCACCTCTGTCTCGAATCTTACAGATCGATATTCCAATGCTCCCAGTGAATATCCGAAATACGCATCGATGGGGCCGGTATAGACGACTGTTTCCGCCAGTCTGTCCAGTTCCTCCTTCTGCTCCAGATAATCTGTATTCAGACGTACTTCTATACCTTCTAACAAATGCTCCACCAGCTGCGTGTAACCGCCGATGGGAATGCCCTGATACAGAGCGTTGAAGTAATTATTATCAAAGGTCAGTCGAACCGGAAGTCGCTTGATGATAAATGCCGGAAGATCCTTACAATCACGTCCCCACTGCTTCTCTGTATAACCCTTGATCAGCTTTTCAAAAATGTCTCTTCCCACCAGGGAAATTGCCTGCTCTTCTAAGTTCTTCGGCTCCGTGATACATGCTTCTTTTTTCTGTTCTTCGATCTTCGCCGCTGCTTCCTCAGGCGTTACCACACCCCACATTTTATTAAACGTATACATGTTAAAGGGCAGGGAATACAGTTCTCCACGATAGTTTGCCACCGGGGAATTGGTGAACCGGTTGAACTCTGCGAATCTCGTAATATACTTCCACACCTTCGTATCATTGGTATGAAAAATATGCGCACCGTATTTGTGGACATGGATCCCTTCCACTTTTTCCGTGTAAATATTACCCGCCACATTGGGACGCTTGTCGATCACCAGAACCTTTTTCCCTCTGTCAGCCGCTTCTCTCGCGAACACTGCTCCGTACAGACCGGAACCGACGACCAGATAATCGTATTTCATAGTTTCTATATGTTTCCTTTCTCACAGACACATTTAGACACATTTCTGTACTAATATGATTCCCGTTTTGCGTTACTGCTGCGTAGCAGCCTTCTGTCCGAAGACACGCTTCAGTACAAGCAGTGTCGCCAGTGTCAGCAGAATACCGATCACCAGACAGATCACCACATTCTGTACAAATCCGGCAATGATATAGTTCACGAACGAGATTGCTGCCACAGTCAGTACGTAAGGAACCTGGGTGGATACATGGTTGATATGATTGCACTGTGCCCCTGCGGAAGCCATGATCGTGGTATCGGAGATGGGAGAACAATGGTCACCCATAACAGCACCTGCCAGACATGCAGACACACCGATGATGATCAGATGCTCGGCTCCGGGTACGATGGCTCCGGTAGCAGGATCGGTAAATACGCCGGTTACAATAGGGATCAGGATACCGAAGGTTCCCCAGCTGGTGCCGGAAGCAAAAGCCAAGAAGCACGCTACCAGGAAGATGATCGCGGGAAGCATATTGGTCAGTCCCGTAGATGCGCCCTGCATCAGACCTGCCACATAGACATCCGCACCTAACAGTCCGGTCATGGTCTTCAGGGTAACGGCAAAGGTCAAGATCAGCATGGCAGGTACCATAGCGATAAAGCCCTGAGTCAGACAATTCATGGCCTCCTTAAAGGATACCAGTCTTCTACACATATAATATACGATAGCAAACAGCAACGCGATCAGAGATCCCCAGGGAAGTCCTACAGAAGCATCGGTAGCACTGAAGGCATCGATGAATCCCACACCTTCGAAAAATCCGCCGACATAGATCATACCAACGACACAGCAGATGATCAGTACGATCACAGGGATCAACAGATCATATACTTTTCCTCTCTCAGAACCCTTCGGTGCATTGTCCGCATTGGTCACGCGTTCTCCCTCAGTGAACAGGTCACCCTTTTCTATGGCATTACGCTCATGCTTAGCCATAGGACCGTAATCGAATCCCATCAGTGCCATTCCGACGACAAATACAATGGTTAACAGCGAATAATAGTTATAGGGGATCGCTCTTACGAACAGTTCGATACCGGAATACACACCCTCGTCCACCATGCCTGATACTGCTGCTGCCCAGGAAGAGATCGGTGCGATCATACAGATGGGTGCTGCCGTGGCATCAATGATATATGCAAGCTTTGCACGGGAGATCTTGTGTCCATCTGTGACCGGCATCATAACGGATCCTACGGTCAGACAGTTGAAATAGTCATCCACGAAGATCAGAACACCTAATAAAAAGGTGGCAAGCAGTGCTCCCGCTCTGGTCTTTACATGCTTTTTCGCCCATTCACCGAAGGCCGCAGAGCCTCCTGCCTTATTCATCAATGCCACCATGGTTCCCAACAGGATCAGGAACATGAAGATACCGATGTTCCATGCATCCGCAACGGAATTGATGAATCCTTCGTTGATCACTGTGTCCAGCGTCGCGATTGGTGAAAATCCGGTATAGATCAGCGCTCCCGTGACGATACCGATAAACAGTGATGAATATACTTCCTTTGTGATCAGTGCCAGTACAATTGCTACCACCGGCGGTAGTAATGCCCAAATTGTTCCGTACATAATTTTGCCCTCTCTCGTAGTTTTTTCGCAGTTTCTGCAATTATTTCACTATCTCTAACTTTATGGCAAACCTTTTGTCCTGTCAATAAAATTTTGCAAATTAACGCATTAACACGATAGCTTATTTATCATTTTTACTCTTTTTCGCTTTAAATCGCTAAATTTTCTTGCATCTGCGGGGATTCTGTTCTATAATAGGCAAAGAAATTTAGCAGAAAGGACGTGCCCCGCGCACGATGGAATACTATGAGTTTCGAATTCATCAAAAAACTTCCCACTCCTGCGGAAATACGTAAGGAGCTGCCTCTTCCGGCAGAATTAGTCAAGATCAAAGAAGAAAGAGACGCCGAGATCCGAGATGTCCTCACCGGTAAGAGTAATAAATTTCTGGTGATCATCGGACCCTGCTCTGCTGACAATGAGGATTCCGTTTGCGATTATGTAAACCGCCTTGCAAGAGTTAACGAACAGGTGAAGGATAAGCTGATCCTGATCCCCAGAATCTACACCAACAAACCCCGCACTACCGGTGAAGGCTACAAAGGTATCACTAGCCAGCCCGATCCCGAGAAGAAGCCTGATTTTCTGGCAGGACTGATGGCCATGCGTAAAATGCACATCCGTGCGATCCAGGAGACAGGGCTGACTGCGGCAGATGAAATGTTATACCCTGAGAACTGGGGTTATGTATCCGACATCCTCTCCTATGTGGCAATCGGCGCCCGTTCCGTAGAGGATCAGCAGCACCGTCTGACCGTCAGCGGTTTTGATGTAGCGGCAGGTATGAAGAATCCAACCAGCGGAGATTTCTCTGTAATGCTGAATTCCGTATATGCAGCACAGCATCCCCATTCCTTTATTTATACCGGTTGGGAAGTAAATACCCATGGAAATGATCTGGCTCACACCGTGTTGCGTGGTGCTACCAACAAGCATGGTGCCAACATTCCCAACTACCACTATGAAGATCTGATCCGTCTGTGGGATATGTATGAAAAAATGGATCTGAAGAATCCTGCCTGCGTGATCGATGCGAACCATTCCAACTCCAACAAGCAGTTCAAAGAACAGATCCGAATCACCAAAGAAGTCATGCACAGCCGCAAGCTGAGTTCCGATCTCCATCAGCTGGTCAAGGGCGTTATGATCGAGAGTTATATCGAAGAAGGTAACCAGAAGGTGGGTGCCGGCTGTTACGGTAAGTCCATCACAGATCCCTGCCTGGGTTGGGACGATACAGAGCGTCTGATCTACGATATCGCAGAGTACGAATAAGACGAACCCTTTTTTAAAAAAATTGCAGGAAGCCTTTGAATAACACAGGATTCACAAACGCTTCCAACACACATCCGAGAACCAGTACTCCCAAAATGAGCACCGGTTTTCCCAGTTTACCGGGCAGGGACTTTTTTCCCTGCCCGGTTATATTATGATAAAAATAAATACTTCTGTAAATATCCTCGCACCACTGAAGCAACATCACCATTGCAGGTACATAGCACAGATAGTGAGGAAAAATTCCAACAATACATAATAAAATCCCCTTGATTCCATAACGGCAGGTCGCAGTACCTAAGAATAATCCAAGGGAAAAGCCATATTTTACTGTCATCCCACCACAGAATAACAATCCCAGGTACGTCGTGGCCATGAGAACCAGTGCAATGAAATCTTTGCCTCTTTTACACAGGACGTACCAGAAGAGCACCTTGTTGTCCACGGCCATGTATTTCATATGATACAAAGTATCCTCATCCAGCATTCCCATATTCTTCAGGAAAGTGCCTTTTCCCCAATATACGATCAGAAACCCCACTGCGAATCCGATCACAAAAAGAAAACGAAGCGGCAGCTTTCCCACCGGTACGATAGACTTATCCCATTTCATGAAAATTCCCATCTCTACGCCACGCAATGTTATGTTAATATATGCGGACAACACAGGGAATCATTCCTGAACCGTAACAACTAAAAAACAATCCGCCACACAGATTCTATCCATGGAGCGGATTGCCTACCTCAACGTACTGACTATTTACTTAAGTATTTCGATGCATATGTCAGAATGCCGCAAATCGTCTTGGCATCCTGAATCTTACAGTCATAGATCATTTGTTTTAATTCCTCTACGGAATATGCCTCTACATTGATAAATTCATCTTCATCCAGATGCTGGCTCCCTCTGTCTTTCAGGTCTAACGCCAGATAGATGTCGATTTTCTCATTACAGAAAGCTACTGTGGTATAGATGGAAGTCAGCAGTTCCACATGATCGGTATGATAGCCGGTCTCTTCCTGCAATTCCCGCATGGCTGCCTGATCCGTAGGTTCTTCTCTGCCATTCAGTCCGCCGGCCGGAATCTCCAGAGTCTCCCGCTCCAGCGCATTACGATACTGCCGCACCATGAGAAGTTTACCGTCTTCTCTTACTGCAACCACAGCTGCTGCGCCTTTATGATCGATCAGATCCCATTTTGCAATGTTACCGTTGGGAATCTGCATGGTGTCCTGATAATAATCAATGATCGCACCTTTTGCAACCAGTTCCCGTTTGATACGCCTGAATTCTTCCATGACCCGTTATTCCTTCTTTTATTTATCCTCGAATCTGTTATTTGTTCTCCAGTAATTTGTCCACACTTACCATCTTGACACACAGTACGAACAGATCCGTTGCCATTGCCATCTCTTCCGGTGTCGGGAAGGAAGGTGCGATACGGATATTGGAATCTTTGGGATCCTTCTTATAAGGGAAAGTAGCGCCTGCCCCCGTCAGAGTCACACCTGCTTCCTTACATTTTGCCGCAATAGCCTTGGCACAACCATCCATCGCATCAAAGGAGATAAAATACCCACCGTTGGGTTTTGTCCAACTGCCGATACCAAGTCCACCCAGTTCCTCATCCAAAACCTTCAATACTGCCTCAAATTTTGGACGCATGATTGCCGCATGCTTCTTCATATGTTCACGAATACCGTTAATATCCTTAAAATAGCGTACATGACGTAACTGATTGATCTTATCGTATCCAATCGTCTGAATTGTCATGGACTTTCTCATATCATCCAGATTGGCCTTAGAAGATGTGATAGCCGCAATACCGGAACCTGCAAAGCTTACCTTAGAGGTAGAGCAGAACTCGAATACCATATCCGGATGTCCTGCCTTCTCACATTCGGAGAGAATCTCTAACAGCTGATCCTGTCTGTCATCATATAAATGATGAATTGCATAAGCATTATCCCAAAAAATACGGAAATCCGGTGCCGCCGGCGTAAGCGCTGCGAAGCGTCTTACGGTCTCATCGGAATAAGTATATCCCTGAGGATTGGAGTACTTCGGTACGCACCAAATGCCTTTGATGGCGGGATCTTCGCTGACCAGCTTCTCTACCAGGTCCATATCCGGTCCTTCGGGAGTCATGGGTACATTGATCATTTCAATTCCGAAATGCTCTGTAATTCCAAAATGTCTGTCATATCCGGGAACAGGGCACAAAAACTTTACATGATCCAGTTTACACCAGGGGGTATTTCCCAAAATGCCATGGGTCATGGCACGGGATACTGTATCATACATGATGGTCAGACTGGCATTACCGCATACGATCACGTTCTCTGGTTTTACCTCCAGAATATCCGCCATCAGCTTCTTTGCCTCAGGAATGCCATCCAAACCTCCGTAGTTTCTCACATCCATTCCATCCTCAGCCTTCATAGCGCTCTGAGAATTCACAACATCCAGAAAATCCATTGTCATATCCAGCTGATTGACTGCAGGTTTTCCTCTGGACATATCCAGTTTCAGGCCTTTGCCTTTTGCATCTTCATATGCAGCGTTAAGCTCTGCCTTCAGTGTTAAAAGTTCTTCCTTGGTTAATTCCTGATATGCTTTCATTTCTTACCATACCTTTCTCGTCTTTCCTCGTTGGGAATACGCCTTCTTCTGTGGATGTTGGATAATCGTATACAATCATACACTCCGAATATCATACTATAAGATGACATATAACACAATAGGTAACTTTCACTTTTTTACACCCGTTTATCCATAAATTTTCATTAAAACAGCCGTTGTATGTCTCCATACAACGGCTACCTCTTACATCTTATGAAATTGTCATTTCTGACTGGTCAGTTATTTGGCGTAATCAATTACGCGGCTCTCACGGATCACATTCACCTTGATCTGTCCGGGATATTCCAATTCAGCTTCAATCTGCTTGGAAATATCTCTTGCCAACAGTACCATATCGGCATCTGAAATCTGTTCGGGCACTACCATAACACGAACTTCACGACCTGCCTGAATAGCAAAAGATTTATCTACACCTTTGAAATTGTTTGTGATATCTTCTAACTGTCTTAATCTGCTAGTATAGGTTTCCAGTGTTTCCCTTCTAGCTCCCGGTCTTGCAGCGGATATTGTATCAGCAGCTTGTACAATACATGCAATCAGGGAAGTAGGCTCTACATCGCCATGGTGAGATTCCACTGCGTTGATAACAGTAGCATTCTCTTTGTATTTCCGACACAATTCAGCACCCAGCTGAATATGAGAACCTTCCATTTCGTGGTCGACTGCTTTACCGATATCATGCAGCAGTCCGGCTCTCTTGGCAAGTCTCACATCCAATCCCAGTTCTGCAGCCAGCAGTCCGGACAGCTGTGCTACTTCAATAGAATGCTTTAATGCATTCTGACCATAGCTGGTACGGAATTTCATCTTACCGAGTAATCTTACCAGTTCGGGATGAATGCCATGTACGCCAACCTCGAGAGTTGCGGCTTCTCCCTCTTCCTTGATCATTACTTCGACTTCTTTTTGCGCCTTCTCTACCATCTCTTCGATTCTGGCCGGATGAATACGTCCGTCCACAATCAGCTTCTCCAGCGCAATTCTCGCTACCTCACGACGAATCGGATCAAATCCGGACAATATTACTGCTTCCGGTGTATCATCAATGATCAGGTCTACACCTGTCATGGTCTCAAGGGTGCGGATATTACGTCCCTCACGTCCGATGATACGTCCCTTCATCTCATCATTCGGTAACTGTACAACGGAAATTGTAGTCTCAGAGACATGATCTGCTGCGCATCTCTGTATTGCGTTAACCACATATTCCTTTGCTTTCTTGTCTGCTTCTTCTTTGGCCCGACTCTCCATTTCCTTGATCATCACGGCCGATTCATGCTTCACTTCATCTTCAACAATTTTCAATAAGTAGTCTTTTGCTTGTTCAGAGGTTAATCCGGAAATTCGTTCCAGTTCCTGCACACGCTGCTCATTCAGCTTGGAGACTTCTTCCTTCATTCTGCCTAGGGTTTCTTCTCTGGCTGCCAAACTTGCCTCGCGCTTCTCGATGGCATCTGCTTTCTTATCGATGTTCTCTTCCTTCTGCTGAACTCTGCGCTCATACCGCTGAGCTTCCGCTCTGCGCTCCTTGATCTCTTTGTCCAGTTCATTCTTGGTACGAATGGACTCTTCTTTGACTTCCAGGAGTGATTCACGCTTTTTGTTCTCTGCAGTCTTCAGGGCTTCATCAATAATCTCTCTTGCCTTCTCCTCTGCGTTGCCGATGGTTCCCTCCGCATTCTTCTTCAGACGGGTGGTGGTAACCTTTGCTGTGATCAGCACTGCAGCTATAATGGCAATAACAGAAACCACTAATACTATTACAATATTAGTGTCCACTACAGGAGCACCTCCTTATGAAATTTTCATTGTACATTTTGCTCTGATAATACAAATTATCGTTCAAAATAGAATGCAATTTATGTACATTCTAACAAGCAATTCACAACAGTATTAGTGTAAACTGAAAATACTCCTCTGTCAAGTACAAGTCGCAATTACTCCAAAAATAGTTCCTATATTAATACAATCTTTGTGCATTATTTCTTGCTTTTCCTGCACTATACAGTATCCTAAAAATCGTCACTGTGCATGCCTCCGATTGCCTTGCGAATGGCTTCCTGTGAGAATCCCTTTCTTGCCAGAAATGCGTATATTTTCTGTCGTTCTTTCCAGTCTGTTTCTTCCGCTGCATCATAATGTTTCTTACGAAGCAATTCCCGGATCATACTCTGTTCATCCTGTTCCCCGCCATTCTCCCTCCAGTTCTGCCAGGCTTCCTCTATCGTGGCGGAGGAAATCCCCTTGCCCTGGAGATCCTGTTCAATGCGTCTTCTGCTGCGGCTGTTCTCATGATAAGTGATATAATCCACCGCATACCGAAGATCATCTATATAATGAAAGCCTGCCACATATTCTATTGCCTGCTCTATGATCTCCGGCGGATAATATCCCTGCTGTAATTTTGTCCGTAATTGTGAGGTCGTATATTCCCGCCCCTGAAGCAGATTCATAGCCCTCAGTTTTGCACGTTTAGGCAGTACCTCCTGCATAATGGTCCGGTAATCCTCCGGTCGGAGTTCTTCACTCTCTTTTATATGGTAGAGACGCAATTCGCCTTTGTATAAAACAAAGGCGAATTCCTGATCAATATATACCTTACTTCTCGATTTGGAAAGTTCCGTAACCTGTGTTACCAGCATGGATCTACTCTTCCTTCTCCGCTGTAGCAGATACATCTGCCTTCAGTCCGTAATGCTCTCTGACCTTCTCTGCAATCTCTTCACAGACAGCCGGATTATCTTTCAAATACTGTTTTGCATTCTCTCTGCCCTGTCCGATCTTATTGCCCTCGTAGGCATACCATGCACCGGACTTGGCAACTACATCACAGCTGGCCGCCAGATCCAGGATATCTCCTACCATAGAAATACCTTCTCCGAACATAATATCAAACTCTGCTTCCTTAAAAGGAGGCGCAATCTTATTTTTCACTACTTTGACACGGGTACGGTTACCGATGACCTCACCGCCCTGCTTCAATGCCTCAATTCTCCTGACATCCAGTCGTACAGAAGAATAGAACTTCAGTGCCCGTCCACCGGTGGTGGTCTCAGGGTTACCGAACATAACACCTACCTTCTCACGAAGTTGGTTGATAAAAATAACAGTACAGTTGGATTTGCTGATCACAGCAGTCAGCTTACGCAGTGCCTGGGACATCAGTCGTGCCTGCAGACCCACATGGCTGTCTCCCATATCCCCGTCGATCTCCGCCTTCGGTACCAGTGCAGCTACGGAGTCCACTACAATGATATCAATAGCTCCGGAACGCACCATGGTCTCGGTGATCTCCAGTGCCTGCTCTCCGTTATCCGGCTGGGAAATGTACAGATTATCAATATCCACTCCGATATTCTTCGCATAGACGGGATCCAGGGCATGCTCTGCATCGATAAATCCGGCAATGCCTCCCCTCTTCTGTACTTCAGCGATCATATGTAAAGTAACGGTCGTCTTACCACTGGATTCCGGTCCATAGATTTCAATGATTCTTCCCTTAGGAATACCACCCAGTCCCAATGCTATATCCAAACTTAAAGAACCGGTAGGAATGGTCTCCACGTTCATCTGTGCCGTGGGATCTCCCAGCTTCATTACCGCGCCCTTTCCATACTGCTTCTCGATCTGGCTCAGTGCCGCATCCAATGCTTTAAGCTTATCATCTTTTTCCATGTTTATCTCCTTTTTGTTTAAGGAACAAATGTTCTGCTTTTTATTTAGAATAAAACATTTGTTCGTGTTTGTCAATGTCTATTTTTATTATATCTATTTTATGTCCAATAAAACTCCCTTCAAGAGCACCCCCCTATTTGCTAATTTGTCCCGATAATCGTCTGAAATTTTGGCGAATGCCTGAATTGCCGATAATCAGAGATAGAAAGACATGTCCGCGAATTGTTCCGCAACAAGATATAAAATGAATGTACCACACATCCCCACTTCCCGCAAGGATGCATGATACATTTTTTATGTTTTCAGCACTATTTACAATTTTACACCCTTACGTTTTGAGGGTATCTCACAAATTATTATTTTGTTACTTTTTACCAAATGTCACTTTACTGAAGTATTTCAAAATGCAGCTGCGCATGAGGATCAATGCTGCAGAGGTAGTCGCTTCTCTGATCTGGCTGCGCGTTCCGGAGAAATGATATTCTTTTACCGTAAGTTCTCCCTTAACACAGCATCCGATATACACCAGTCCTACCGGCTTCTCTTCGGTTCCTCCGTCCGGTCCGGCGATTCCCGTCACTGCCACTGCCACATCCGCTTTTAGCAAAAGAGCCGCCCCTTTCGCCATCTCTCCTGCTGTTTTGCTGCTGACAGCACCGTATTTATCCAGCGTGCTCTTACGCACTCCCAGGAATTTTCGCTTAGCCTTATTGGAATAAGTTACCAATCCCGCTTTATAACATTCCGACACACCGGGCACATTGATAATTCTCGCCGCGATCATGCCTCCGGTACAGGACTCTGCAGTAGTCACGGTCAGATCATTGGCAAGCAACAGATCCGCCACTGCCATCTCCAGAGTGGTCTCCTCTCTGGTACTGTAGATATCCCCTCCGAAACGGGATTTTAATTCTTTTACTATTGGTTTGATCGTCTTTCCGGCTGCCTTGGCATTTTCTCCGGAAGCAGTCACCCGGATATGTACTTCTCCGGTCTTAGCGTAGGTGGCTATGGTAGGATTTGTCTGTCCGTCGATCAAATCCTTCAGCGTATCCTCCACCTGGCTCTCCGGCACACCGCACAGCTTTACCATCCGGGAGCAGATCACCCCGGGAGTCAATGCGTCCAGATAAGGAAGTACCTGCTGATCAAACATGGGGATCAACTCCGCAGGAGGTCCCGGCAGCAATACGATCCTGTTCTTCTCCGTTTCCAAAATGATCCCCGGTGCCGTTCCGTTATCATTGTCCAGTACTTTTGCACCTTCGGGCACCATGGCCTGTTTCCAGTTATTCTCCGTAGGCTGAATATCTCTCACTGCGAAAAATTCTGCGATCCGTTCCATGCTGTGGTCATCCACTGACAGTTTTTTCCCACAGACCTTTGCCACGGTTTCCTTGGTCAGATCATCCTCCGTGGGTCCCAGTCCGCCGGATAACAGAATTACATCCGAACGCTCCATGGCACATTTTAACACGCCCGCAAGTCTCTCCGCATTATCTCCCACCACCGTCTGGTAATAGCAGTCCAGTCCGGAAGCAGCAAGCTTTTCCGCCAGATATGCTGCATTCGTATTCACAATATTGCCCAGTAAAATTTCGGTTCCTACACAGATGATCTCTGCTGTCATTGCTTTACCGCCTTTCGCTAACATTATCCTTGTCATAGAGTTATCCACAGACAGTATACTACACTTCGGAAGCGGAGAAAAGGAAATATTTTACTCTGTGGCTTCTTCCACACCTATTTGATCTTTCGTATCTTTTGTACTAAATTGAAAGTTAGTTGAATACATTGGCAAAATCCACGAACTCCCGGAGCATGC
>ENA-OPUE01000322-OPUE01000322.1-human-gut-metagenome-genome-assembly--contig:-NODE-322-length-42480-cov-3.740035_pt1 | contig 42480 bp, 33 predicted proteins | sample MGYA00241466_ERZ501924 | MGnify/ENA primary metagenome ERZ501924 (study PRJEB25962, sample SAMEA2042223) | human gut metagenome | biome: human gut; feature: human-associated habitat; material: faeces...
CCGGAACCAATCTGGGTTGCCAGACGGATTCTCTGAGCCTCACCGCCTGACAAGGTTCCTGTCGCCCGTGCCAGGGAAAGATATTCCAGTCCTACATCTGCCAGGAATCCCACTCTCGCCCGGATTTCCTTCAAAATCTGTTTGCCGATCAGCAGCTGCTGAGGTGACAGCTCCATCTTCTGCAAAAACACCTTCAGCTTATCAATGGACATATTGGTCACTTCATAAATGTTCTTATCCGCAACAGTAACCGCCAGGGATTCCTTCTTCAGTCGCTGTCCCTTGCAGGCAGTACATGGAGTGATCTGCATAAAGCTCTCATACTCCTGCTTCATGGATTCAGAACCAGTCTCCTTGTAGCGCTGCTCCACATTGCGGATCAGGCCTGGAAAGGCCACATCATAAACGCCCTCTCCACGCTGGCCCTTATAATAAACCTTCACAGAATGTCCGCCTGTACCGTACAGAAGAATATCCTGTATCTTTTTAGGATAGTCCTGAAATGGCGTATCCAGACCAAATCCATACTCCCGGCACAGTGCATTCAGAATTGCGTTGGTAAAGCTGCTCTTATCCGTACAGGACTGCCAGCCAAGTACCGCAATCGCACCATCTGCAATCGATATACTCTGATCCGGTATCATCAGATCCACATCAAATTCCATCTTATAGCCAAGTCCAAAACAAGTCGGACAGGCACCAAACGGGTTATTAAATGAAAAACTTCTCGGTTCAATCTCATCAATACTGATTCCACAATCCGGGCAAGAAAAGCTGGAACTCATGTTAATCGGCTGTCCACCGATCACATCCACTACCATAATACCTTCTGCCAACTTCATAACTGCCTCAATGGAATCATTTAACCGGCGTTCGATTCCCTTCTTCACAACCAAACGGTCGACAACAATCGACACATCATGCTTCTTATTCTTATCAAGCGCAATCTCCTCTGACAGATCATATAACGACCCATCTACGATCACTCGTACATAACCGCTCCGCTTTGCCTGTGCAAGCACCTTCTCATGTCGTCCCTTTCTTCCACGGACAACCGGTGCCAGCAGCTGAAACTTCGTTCCCTCCGGCAGTTCCATGATCGTATCTACCATCTGATCAACGGTCTGTTTCTTGATCTCTTTGCCACACTGCGGACAATGTGGAACACCAATTCTCGCATACAGCAGACGGAAGTAATCATAGATCTCCGTCACCGTTCCCACGGTAGATCGCGGATTGCGGTTCGTTGACTTCTGATCAATAGAAATTGCCGGGGACAGCCCTTCAATCTTCTCCACATCCGGTTTCTCTGCCTGTCCTAAAAACTGTCTTGCATAAGAAGATAACGACTCCATATATCTTCTCTGTCCCTCTGCATAAATGGTATCAAATGCAAGAGATGACTTACCGGAACCGGATAATCCGGTCAGCACCACTAACTCATTCCTTGGTATCTTAATATCAATATTCTTCAAATTGTGCTCCTTCGCACCTTTGATCGTAATATATTGTTTCATGATGTATATCCTTTCTCAAAATCCGATGTCCTAACATTGCCGATGAGCACATAATTCAAAGAAGCAAATCCTATTATTCATGCTCATCTATTATTCTGACCGTAATTATAGCATTTCACGCAAAAAAAGTACAGAACAAATCGAATGTTTGTTCTGTACTTAAAATATACTAAGTAACGATATGATTCTATTCGTTTATCTCGCTATTTTACCTGAATCGTAATCTTCGCTTTCCTGCCGCTTCCATCCTTTGCAGTTGCCGTAATCTTAACTTTTCCTTTCTTGATTCCGGTAACTTTACCTTTTGCATTTACCGTTGCAATCTTTGGATTAGAAGAAGTCCACGATACTTCTTTACTGATTCCTTTTGAAGGTGAAAGCACTGCTTTGATCGTTGTCGACTTTTTAACCTTAATTTTCTTAGTCTTTGCGATCAGCTTCACTTTCTTAACAGCCTGTTTCATAACTGTAATTTTGTAAACTGCCTGAATAGAATCGTCCTCATCCGAAGTTGCCATAACAACAATCTTCCTGCCTTTGGCTCTCTTCTTCACGGAAACAACACCTTTGCTGTTGACGGTTGCATATTTCTTATCTGCGCTACGGATTGACCAGGTTACATCCTGATTATCCGCATTTGCCGGAAATATATTTGCTTTCAGTGCAATTCGCTTACCCGGTGCAACTTTTCTGGTAATACCCGTGATCGTAATCTTTGCCACATCTACCGGTTCATCATTATCCATGTCCTCATCAGAATCATTCTGCTTCGGATCTTTATTCGGATCTTTATCACCCTTCTGATCAGAATCCTGAGTTGCTTTTGCTAAAACCGTGATCCGGCAGGTTGCTTTCACACCGCTTCCATCTTTGGCAGTTGCTGTGATCTCCGCTGTTCCTGCAGCTACCGCTGTTACGGTGCCATCTGTTACGGTCGCAACCTTTGCATTATTAGTTGACCATTGTACGGACGTATCAAATGCATCATCCGGTATTACCGTTGCTGTCAATGTTGTATCATCACCAACAGTCAATGTTTCCGACGTGCTGTCTAATGTTATCTTAGTCACCAGAATTTTCTCATATTTTGGCACAGATGAATATATATCCTTATCTCCATCCGTGGATGAAATGTCATTATCACCAATCAGCGTAATATTTCCCGACTCAATTGGTTTTGTTTCTTTCGAAGAATCCTTTGGTACATCTGCCCTTACAGTAGAATCCTTGATCGTAACGTTATCTCCCTTGATTGCCGGAACATCTTTCTCACCACTTACACTGATATTCGCATCCTTAATGGTAACAGAACCGGTTGCTTCAATCCTTCCGGAGCTTAGTTTACCATCTCCTGTAATTGTAACAGAGCCTTTGTCTGCCTTGATTCCGCCTTTGATTACAACATCATCTGTTGCGGTTCCGTCAGAAGCCTTGTCAATCTGAATATCAGTATTGACTGTATCATCCGTATTTGCAATCACCAGATCTTTGATCTTTGCATCCTTGAATATAATCTTAGCTATATTCTCTGCCTTAACCGTAATATCCTCATTGTTACCACAGATCGTATATGTTTTATCCTTTTTATCCAATGTCAGAACATTATCTGCCAATGTTGCAGTCTTTGTTCCGTCCTCATCCCGTAATGCGTCCATGTAGTTTGCATCTGTTGCCTTTGAGACATCAATAACATATGGATCTTCTACCAGCGTATAAACGTCTGTCCTGTCGGATACTGCTCCTGCTTTGTGCGTTGCTGTCTCGGCATATCTTGCCACAACAGAATATTTTGTAAATGCAGACAATCCGGTAAATGTTACTGTGCTTTCATCAGCCTTTTTCTGAATCCAGTCCTTATCCTTTAACAAATACTCTACACCATCTGCCGTCTTTACTGTAATGCTGTTTGAAGTACGTTTTACCAAAACCGGCTTCTTTGCTGTCTGGGTGCAATCTGCTTTTGCAACACTCACTGTTATGTCCTTTGTCAAACGAACATCTTCATCCTGGTCTAATATTCCATATTGCGTTTTGGCCGCATCATTCCATTCAAATATCATTGTTGCAGTCAAACTACCGGTTTCGATATCATTTTCATTTACACTTCTTTCTGGTTCAGCCCATGTAAATGTTCCATATTCCGTGGAACCTCCTGTCAATACGGCGTCACTTAACTTCTGACCATACACCAGACCGGATGCAGACGGGAATGTGATAGCCGGAAGTCCTTTACGTTTTACATTTACGGACACTTTCCGTGTAATCGTACCAGTCGTTTCCTTATATCCAGTCACCTTGCTAAATGTATAATTCTTCTTTGCCGTATCTGATAACGTCAGCTTCACATCACCCGAATAGGTTCCCCTTTCCGGAGTGACAGAAGGATCAACCCATGCAAACGTTCCGTACTCTGTAGAACCGTCTGTCAACGATGCCTTTACTAATGATTCACCCACCTCGATATCGCCTGCGGTAGGGAATACCACATCTGTTATTTCTTTCGGTTTGACTGTCAACGTTCCGTTCACCGGTGTAATATCATAGTTATCATTTGTTCCTGTTGTAACCTTAATCTCATATGTACCTGCATCTGAATCTGTCTTTGCAGATGTAGATAATGTGACATCTATACTGTCTCCCTTTATCAGATTTCCAGATGTGATCTGATAGGTCAATTGCGGGTTGGCATTTCCATATGTCTTTTCTTTATTGTCTGCCGTAATGGTAATCGCTCTCTTACTAACATTTACTGTTACCGGAATGCTTAACTCATTCTTGCCATATGTAACCTTAATATTGTCTGTATATGCTCCGGCTGCAAGTCCTGTTTTCGCCTGCACTGTAAGCGTTGCATCCGCTCCGGCTGCAATCGCGGAAACCGCTCCCGTCAAGGTGAATGCACTTGCGGAACCTTTTTCCATTGCGATTGTGGTATTTGCATCTGCATTTCCCTTATTGGTAATCACAACACTTGCTGATGAACCCGTCATATATCCATACTCTAATTCGTCACAGCTTATAGATGTTGATTCTGCTACAAGTTCTGCCTTTGGCGCTGCTGTTACTGTTACTGTACACGTTGCCGTTAATGCTGTACCATCTTTTGTTGTTGCTGTAATCTCCGCATCGCCTGCCGCTTTTGCAGTTACTTTTCCTTCTGTGTCTACTGTAGCAACTTTTTTATCAGAAGATGTCCAGGTTACTTTCTGGTTTGCTTCTGCCGGAGTTACGGTTGCAGAAAGTGTTGCCGTTTTTCCTTCTGTTAAAGATAAGGTTGTTGGAGTTACTGTAATGGCAGTTGCTTTGGTAGTAGTATCTCCTGCTGGTTTAAAATTACTTCCACCCCAGAAATCAGCGCTAATCGCCTGATTAGTAAATCCCTCATCTGTACTATTCCTATATTTAAGATACAATGCCGCTGCCGCGCCAACCAGACCTGCATTATAATCTAATGTTACTTCATTTGTTGTAGAATCCCGTACCGAATCATTATAAGTTGTAAAATCATTAGAACTTGGTCCACCACAAAGCGCACCATATAACGTATATTTTTCTGTCGCATCACTATTAAATTCATCCCATCCGGAATAGCCGGATGCTGCCCTATGGTGTGGTTTCTTTGGAGAATTCGTGTTGTAACCACAAACCAGATTCCGTTTTTTTACATTATTACCAAGAATGATACTCATCTGGTAACGACACCATGCGTCATAAGTGTCTGTATTCTGAATCTTATCATATAACAACATCATCAACTGAACATTACAATTATAACGTGCTGATCCCCATTGGCTACTACAGTAATACTGTGTTTTATTCGCATTTGCAATACCGTTAAACCAATTCTGCATCTCTTGTAACTGTGAGCTTCCTCCCGGTGCATAAAATGCCGCTACCTGATATGCATTATCCCAGTCATACGGTTTACTTACATTACCTGAATTGTTATTATTATTTCTATATTCTGTAGCATATGTTTCGTCTTTTGTAATATCATATAACAACGCTGCCGCTAAACAATATTCATCTTCCCACTTACTAGAAGTATAAAATCCTCCCTTACATTCCGCAACCTTCTTACCGGATGTGTTTTTTGCAAATTCAAACAACGCCTTTGCATATGCCAGATCATCCGGATTCTTAAAATTCATATAATTCAATGCCAGTGCTGCCGCCGTACCGCTTACTATATCAGTTGACGGATTAGAAGACGTTGCAACTTCCGAAGTTGTTCTCTTTGTATTACTCTCATTTTCTACTTCCGGAGCAGTCCAATTTGCATGATCCGCACCTCCGTTACCAACCTGATAGCAGAATGCTTCCGCCTGTGTACCAGAACTATTTAATACTGTACAACTCTTCACATAAGTACAATAGTAGTCCACAATCTTCTTCAAATGCTGCGTCTGTCCAAGTTCATCAAATGCTTCTCCAAATTCATGATATCCAATTCCAAGTGCAGTCATCGCTTGTGCCATTGGTAATCCAAACTTCACATGATCTCCTGCATCATGATATCCACCAACCGCAGAATATTGTTTCCCATTGTATGTAAACTTGTCATTTACATGGCAGTTTCCTCTCCAGCCATTATATAAATCCTTTGAGTACAAAGAAGTTTCGCTAACTTTATCACCACACATATTTGCATCATAGAAATACAATGAATATTGCAAAAGTTTCGCAAAATTATAATCTAACGAAGTATCAATCGTTCCAATATTGCTTCCATCAAATGTGGAACCCCCAGTCGATCCTCCACCGCCCGAAGAACTTCCCCCTGACGGCTGTGTTCCATTTGCAATTACTTTATCAAACGCTCCCGTACTTGTACTACCTGTGACATAATATACTTTTGCCTCAGATGTTGATAACGCCTTACTTCCGTTATACTGAATCTTATAACTTTCTCCGCTTACAGAACCCCCGGCAGGAATCACTTCTCCAGACTTCGATGTAATATACATATAACTGTCGGTATATGACCATTTTACTTTTGCCCAATCACCATCCCAATTCGGTGAAGATGTAATTCCCGAAACCGGGACAGCTACGACCCAATCGCCGATAGACTCATTCAATCCATTGTTAATTGCAACTGTATACTGGTAATATTCTCCCTCCTGAGCAGAATTTTTAACATTTACTGTCACTTTGGAATTCATCTGTCCTATCGCAGCCGGATCTGTTTTCGTATCATCAACCGATGGTTCCTGCGTGGAATCGCCCAAATGATAAGTTAATTCAATTGTAGCATTTTCAAAAATGTTTTCCCGGCACTGCATGCCCATTCCTGTTACCGTGTCATGTGCCGCTACTTCAGCAGTACTCCATTCACCATCATCACCGTTTCCCTTATAAGTACCAATTACTATTTTCCCCGTTGTTTCGTCTACCGATATTCCACTCCAACCGGAATTATAGTAGGCAGAAGAATTTGGTTTGATCGTTATCGCCCAATCACTTATCTTCTGATCGGTATTATTATGAAGTGTGAATTCATATTTATACAAATCAACCTCTGGTGTACTTCCCCAGACTCCCTTTTTAAATGCCAATTTGCTGGTATACGACAGATATACGCTATTATCACTTGCTGTCAAAACCTGATCACCTGTAACCGTAATTGTCTCCGCCGCCTGTGCCTGTCCCCCAGGCACCATCACCAGACTCCACACCATAATAAATGCCATTATCCAGGCAGTTATCCGCTTTCCTTCTCTTTTCATAACATCCTCCTTTTCATAACCCGTTGTCATTTTGTTTTCTTGTTTACAACCGTCCACTTACCCTTCTTCGTTCCATTTCCTTTTCGATATGCACGAATTCTTATGTAATACCGTTTGTTGCTTTTTAATTTCTTGCCATTTATCTTTGAAATTGTCTTACTCGATTGTCCGGCTTTCACCTTATAAGTCTGCTTCCCCTTAAAAGATTTATTCGCTGCAATCTGTATCTCATAACCGGAGGCTTTTGCCTGTTCCGACCATTGTAAAGTCAGCTTCTTCTTACCGGAACGCACCGTTACCCCTTTTACTTTTGCAATCGTACTTTTGTTTCCCGTTAACAATACGGTCTCTTTTGAGGAAGTCCTGGATACCTGATATGTCACCTTCTGATTATCCGGCTTAGATGTCTTATCCGCAGCATCGTAACCAAAACATTGTACCCAATATGTATAACTCTTTGTCTCGAAACAACCAATTCCAATTGACGAATATCCTTTATTCAAAATATTGGTCTTATGTCCTTTCGAATTCATCCATCCGTTCATCACCGCCTGAGGATCACTATAACCCATCGCAATATTCTCACCATAAGACTTCTTGCTAACCGAAAAACAATCCGTTCCATTCGGTCTCATATGATCAAAGGAAACCTCTAATTCTGCTGCCCGAAGCATTGCTGCCTCCAACAGCTCCTCATCCATTGTCAGCTTACTCCGACCAGCCTTCTTTCTCTCCTTGTTGACAATCTCAAGCACCTTATATGCATAATCATACCGCTGCGTTCCCGATACCTTTTGTGTATTCGCAGCCTGTACGGTGCTTCCCGAAAGTAGAAAAAAGAAACCAACCACTAACAGTCCCCGTTTCATCTTCTGCAAAACCTTCATTGATTCCCACCACCTATTCTTTTATATACAGATAAATTCATTATATCAATAATTCTTTTTGTGAACAATGTTTTATAATTAGTAATAGTTCACAATCATTTTAGTAATAATGCACAATCCCGGCATTTTCCGTTCCGGTCGCAGAGGAAGCAAAAAACAAGAAACAAACAACCGAACAACCTATTTGATAATGACTTGCAAGATATTCCATTCTATGCTACCCTTTGTCCATAAAATATTTCATTTCATCGGGAGGAACTCACATGTCCAATCAATCGAAACTATTACTATTTCATATAGATCCTGCCAAAAGACGTCAGATTGAAAATCTCTGCCATAGCCTTCACATTACCATTCTCTCCGTAAAAAGATCTTCTTACAGTCAGACACTCGGATACCTTGCAGGGATCTCCGGCTTCACCCGACAGAATATCTCCTATAACGGTCCGGAATTTCCATCGGAAATGTTGGTATTCTGTGGAATGGATTCCGAAACCATTGACACATTCCTAGCAGCATACAAAAAAGCCTCCATCCCACCGATCGGGCTGAAGGCCATTCTTACACAACATAATATATTCTGGAGTGCCGAAACACTCTACAAAGAATTATTCAAGGAACATACATCCCTGCACTGAACATAACTAACGATTCCTGTTATCTCCCTGAATACGCAAATGGCAAATGGCAATTTGCATCTGTACTTCAGGATTACTCTTCCTCCCAGAAGAGTTCATCTAACGTCTTGCCAAGCGTCTTACAGATCGCACGGCACAGATTGATCGTCGGATTATAATCTCCTTTTTCAATTGCATTGATCGTCTGCCGCGATACCCCTACCGCAGTTGCAAGATCCTGCTGAGACAGATCCAGCGCCGCCCGGGCAGACTTCATTTTCAAATTCTTCATAGGCTATTCCTCATTCTCTTCCTGCCTCTTATCATACAACAATTTGAGATTAAACATAAGAGTTAATGCAAGAAATAATACTGCAACAATCAGATTCGTATATCGATAAGAAACCTCTCCTTTTTCAAGAAATGATACTCCCTCCCGCACATCTACAATTCCCGCGATCAGATTGACCACGCCCGCCAAAAGAAACATTATATTAATTCCTTTGGCATTCTCCTGCAAAGACATATAGGCATCCTCCCAGATACAGATCGTTGCAAAGATAAAAATCGCAATACATATACCGATCCACATACCGCCAAATGACATCAAAAGTGGAATATTGCACATATCCTTTAAGATGGATACAATCGTCACATATAAGATAAGGAAAAAGAAACCTACCTTGTACGCCTTACCTCTCGCCTGTAACTGCCTCTCATCATATGCTCCTTCTCTGGCACATTTGAATGTACAAATCTTTCCGCCCACTTTACGGATCAGCCGGCTTAATATAAATACCACAAGAAGTCCTACTGCAAAACCGCAAACCATACCCAATATATAACTTATACTATGATGTTCCATCCCTGTCTCTCCTTTTCTCACCGTTATATCTCATGATGACCCTGATCTGATTCCGTTACTAAAACTTCCTCTGCCCTTTCGCATCTGCTTCTATTCCTGAGTTCACTATTCGCATATACCTATATATCTGTCTTACTTACACTATGTTGCCGCATTTACTACATGCCCTTGATATTCTTCAAAGCCGTACTTAACTTGATCGGATTCCCGTAACGAAGCGTTCCCATCCGGTAGATCTTCGCCGCCAGCCAGCCTACACCAAAGATGGATGCAAAGAGGATCACCGCTGATACCACGATCTCCCACATAGCTACTGTTCCCATTCCGATTCGTACGAACATTGCAGAATAAGATGAAAATGGGAGGAAGGAGCAGACCTTCATAACAATACCGTCCGGATTCTGCAACTGGAACAATACCGCAAAATACACAAGCATAATTGCCATCTGCAAGGTTCCCGCCGTCTTATTGATATCTTCCGTCTTAGATACCAGCGCTCCCATTGCACCATATAAAAACGCATAGAACAGAAATCCACCAATGCCAAATACCGCAAACGCCGCAAGCACTTCCCCCGGAATATCCAGTACCATATCCAAAGCGTCACCCCAGAATGTATGATTGATCGCATAGCCACCAAGCACTGCGGCTAAGATCAGCCCAAGCTGCAGGATTGCTGCGGTTGCACCCGCAAATACTTTTCCAAACAACAGATACTTTGCATCAATGCTTGTCACCAAAACTTCGATTGAACGATTGCTCTTCTCTACCGTTACCGACGTTGCCACCATCACACCATACAAAATGATCATCATAAAGATCACAATGACAAGCGCATAACAATACCAGTAGTTATCCTCCGCATCTTTACCAAGGATCTGCTCCGTACAATCGACCGGTGCATTATATTCTGCCATAAAAGATGCATAATCAATTCCCTGCTCCTCGCAGAATCTTTGTTGATGCATCATCGATAACACCTCTTCAAAGATTGCCTGATTCTCGTCAAACATCTCCCGGTTCAGTACATAATATTCATAATGCAGATCGTCCTTTACATCAAACCCTGCTGCTACATCTTCCTGCTCAACCGCCCTCTTCAATTCCTTCTCGTTCTTCATTACCTGAAATGTTACATCCTTACCAAATGCCTGTTCCAACACTGTGACATCCTCAAACACTCCCTGCTCATCCACCAGTCCAAGCCCGGTAGCGGCTTCCACATCCCCGGTATCCTCTGCGTTAGTATCTTCTCCGCTGACAGCCTCTGTCTTCGTACTCTCAATTCCAAGCATATCTGATATATCAAATACCCTTGGCAGAAACATCACACCAAACAGCAATACCGCCAACACGATTGTCGTAACCACAAAGGACTTATTCTTCATATAACTTTTCAATTCAAATTCATATACTGTTAAGAACTTCTTCATGCCTCTTCACCCACCTTTGCCACAAATATATCATTTAACGATGGCTTATACGTCTCAAAATGCTCTATCTCCACACCCTCTATATTAGCAAGTGCTTTGAATAACTGCTTTCTGGTTACGCCTTCACAGAGCTTGACGATCACCTCTTCTTTGCTGTAACCCGTAATCGTTACAAGATCCCCCGCATCCTTCACCAACATAGTCCCGAATGCCTCCGCATCCATTCCAACCCCGCTGATCACCAGTTGATTCTCTCCAAACTCCCGCTTGATCTCATCCAGATTACCCTCAAGTACAACCTCGCCATGATTAATGATCACAATATCCTCACAGAATTCCTCCACGTAACTCATCTGATGACTGGAGAAAATGACAATCTTGCCATCCGTGATCAGTTCCTGCACCACTTCCTGCAGAATCTGGGAATTGACCGGATCCAATCCGCTAAATGGTTCATCTAAGATCACAATATCCGGATCACAGACTAACGTAGATGCCAACTGTACTTTTTGTTGATTCCCCTTCGATAATGTTTCAAGAAGCTTTGTCTCATATTCAGCAATTTCCAACCGTTCCAGCCAACGCTTTGCATTCACTATTGCCTGTTTCTTACTTACGCCGCGAAGTCTTGCCAGATATACCATCTGTTCCAAAACTTCCCGCTTCGGGTACAATCCTCGTTCCTCCGGAAGATATCCGATCTGCACATTTCTCTGAACAAACGGTTCTCCATCTAACAATAACTCTCCGCTGTTGGCATGAAATACATCCATCAGAATACGAATTGTTGTTGTCTTTCCTGCACCATTTCTTCCCAACAAGCCTAACGCCTTACCACTCTCTACCGAAAAGGAAATTCCTTTCAGGATTTCCTTCTCCCCAAACGTTTTGGTAATGTTTTTCACTTCCAGTTTCATTCTGAAACCTCCCATCTAAATATGTATCTGTTTATAATACATTCCTTTTTCATGCAATTTGCATCATTTGTTGTTAGTGTCAGTATATGCATCTCTTTACATTTTGTCAAGTATATTTTACTTTTTGTTTTATAATCTTTCCAGAATACAGATTTTCGTGCAAGCACGAATTTGTACTCCACTCCACTCGGCTCGTTGTCTACACAAAAAGACCGGATACATATATGGTCGTTTTACATTCCCGTCATATACGATATCCGGTCTTTCGTTTCAATTATTTAATCTAATGCTTTTTATTTTTTCGTCTTTTTGCGAAGAGAAAAATACTTTTGTCCCTTCTGTAAAGAATATCCACGATATTTGGCAAGTTCACTAACCGTTACCAACTGGTATCCCTGTGCCTTCAACTTCGGAATGATCTTCAAAGCTGCATCCTTTGTCGGTTCATGAATATCATGCATCAACACAATATCTCCGTCCTTTACATTCTTCATTACCGCATCCACTGTCTTCTGCGTGTTTCTTGTCTTCCAATCCAATGTATCAATTGACCACAGGATCATCGGTTTGCCAACATTTGCACTTACGGTCTTTCCAACCGAACCATATGGCGGACGCATTAAGGTTGCTTTCTTTCCGGTTGCTTTCTTGATCTTTTTATCGGTATCACTCATCTGTGCTTTCACATCTTTTGCAGACAGTTTTGCCAGATCACTATGGTTGTAACTGTGACTTCCGATCTCGCATCCTGCTTTGTATGCATACTTTACAGAATCACGATAAGAATCCACACTGCTCCCTACAACAAAAAATGTAGCATGTGCATCATTTTTCTTCAGACAATTAACAATCGTTTTGGTGTATCGTCCCGGTCCGTCATCAAAGGTAAGTGCAACCATTTTCTTCTTCGGATCAATGGTATCCGCCAACACTTTACAAGCCTTACTCTTTTTCCCTGCAATCACTTTATCATCTGCCTGATATGTTGCAGTCACCTTATAATTGTAATACTCACCTTTTTTCACGGATTTGTCCGTATATTTTAATTTACCTGTCTGTGCAATCTTCACATATTTTCCTTTTGCATTCTTTCGGTATATATAATAGGTATCCGCTTTCTTGACTTTGTTCCAGCTCAGCACAATTTTCCCTTTGCTGAATTTTCCCGTTACCTTTGTCGTTCCGGGCTTAGTGTATGTCTTCGCCTCTGTTGTTATCTCCGTTGATACTTCCTGCGTTGTTGCCTCCGTAACCACTGCTTCCGTTGCCGGATTCTGCGTCGCATGTACATCACCGCCAAATGCCAGAACCGATGTCAAAATGATTCCTGCCGCTATCATCTGTATGCCACATATTTTTTTACTCATGCTATCCACTCCTTCTATACTATATTTATTGAATTCACTATAGCACAATCAAATCACATATACAATCGCCTCCAGACGCACAAAATATGTGCAATCCCTTGAAAACAAACGCTTCCAAAACCATTCTGAAGTTTTTCTTAAAGTATAATTTACTTGCATATGTTTTCGCTTTCTTATATAATGATAGAAAATTCTTAAGAAAAACTTTCAGAAGATAGAGGATGCGCAAATGAGCACAGATTACAACGAAGAACAAACCAACAACGAACCGGTCAGCAACACGACCGCTGAAGAGCAACAGAATGTTGCATACCCGGATATCAGCAAAGCGAATACAAAAACAATCGTTATCATTTCCCTGATCTGTATTGTATTGATCTTCTTTTTATCTGTATTCTTTCCGGATAAGACAAAAGATAACACGAATACAACCTCTCCAAAAGCAACAACGGAGCAATCTGTCAAAGATCGTGAATCAACAGAAGAGATTACAACTACAGAAGGTCTACTCGATATGGGACTGCTGAACAATCTCGAGTCAAAAGCCTCCGCGGATACGGAGGCTTTTTCTTTTACCCCTCTGTCAAAAGCCGCTCCCGGATTTTGTACGATCAACGGCAACACTTATTATCTGGTCAGATATTCCAACCATGTAACCGGCTGGATGAAGATTAACCGTGACCAATACTACTTTGACAAAAATGGAATTCCTGTTATTCTAAATATCTTTCAACACCCATTTGTCAGCGAAGATGACGTCAGCGACAGAGCTTATATTTCATCAGGAAAAGTTATAAAAGAAAACCTTGCCACTTTTGAAAAAATGTTGGGTGAAATCGGTAAAACATTAGATATCAAGAATTTTCCAATGCATATTGAGGTTATAAAAACAGATGACTCAACTATTGTTCCGGTTGAAATTAATCCAATGAGATTTGCAGGTTGGTGTACAACAGATTTGGCATACTACGCTTACGGAATAAATATTTATGAATACTTTAACAACGACCTAAAACCTGATTGGGATAAAATTCTTGCTGACAAACAAGACAAAATTTATTATTTTGCAATGGCTGAAACTCCTGTAGGTATAGATAAATCTTCAATAAAATTTGATTATCCTGCTTTAGAAAAATTTTTCTATAAAGTTTTAGATTTCAGAAAAATAGATTATAAAGAAAAACCTCTATTTGCAGTTATTTTTGGCGAAGCTAAAGACAGAGAAGAAATCAATAAAATTTTGGAAATGGACGTAAATGATTTTGTGGTACACCTGTAGCTCTCTAATTATTTTTAATCTTATCAAATGCAATGGCGCTTTTTGTAAACAATTGTTATAATAAAACACATAAATAACAATTTTATTTTTTACGAAATTTTATAGAAGCATACAGTAATAAGGATTAATTATGTTTAATAATATTTCAGCTTTAAATTTTAATACAAATTCATCAACGCATGGTTTGACTCAAAGAGCCACTGTGTCTGATAGTTCAAGTATCTTCGGCAATGATTTAGTCAAAGACGATAAAGTTAAATTGACAAAAGAAGAAAAAAAGGCTAAAAAAGCGGCAGAAAAAGCTGAAAAACAACGAATTAAAAATGTTCCTGACGGAATTATTCAAGGTGGAAAACAAGGCTCTAGTGCTGGTGATTGCTGGTTATTAGCACAGATGAATTCAATGGCAAAAACCGACTGGGGCAGAGAAGCTCTTAAAAATGCGATTACTCAAGAAAAAGATGGCAGTTTTACCGTTCATTTTAAAGGTATAAACAAAGATATAAATATTTCAGCCAAAGAATTTGCAAAAGGTCAAAAAAATAGCAACTATTCAAGCGGTGATGCGGATCCGTTATTGTTAGAATTGGCTGTAGAAAAACATTTCAAAGAAGAAAATATAAATTCTGGCTCAATTTCAGGTAACAAATTAGCTGGCACTTCATCATTACAAAATTTATTGACTGGAAAAACCGGTCGATCTACTGATGATGAAAAATATTATGAAGGCATTTTAAAACTAATGGGTAAAAATCCTAAGGACAATGCCGGAATTGCTGCTACATACATTTATTACGACAATACTCAAGGCGCTGACGGTACTAACCATGCAGTTTCAGTGCAACAAGTTATTTTAGACAAAAAAGGCGAAATTAAAGAAGTTGTTCTTTTAGATTCATACAGACCTGATACAACTTACAAAAAGAATTACGGTCAATTTGTAGATGAGTTGAAGGCTTTTGGGTTTACTACTCCTCCAAAAAGTTCTAGTGAAACAGCGAAAAAGAGTGAATAGTTGTTATGCACTTTAGTATAAGGATGTTTGAGCAAAAAGATAAGTCTGAAATTCTTTCTATGATGAAAGTTTTCTACTCTTCTGATGCTGTTTTTACAAGTGGTAGTGACAAAATCTTTGAAATAGATTTTGAGAATTGTTTAAACGAAAATCCGTATCTTGAAGGTTATGTTTTTGCCTCAAATAAGAAAATATTAGGTTATGCAATGCTTGCAAAAAGCTTTTCGACTGAATTCGGTAAACAATGCATATGGCTTGAGGATTTATATTTAAAGTCTGAATTTAGAGGACAGGGAATAATTCCTAAATTTATAAAATATTTAGAGGAAAAATATAAAGAGTGTATCTTTCGCTTAGAAGTCGAAAATGAAAATACTCATGCTGTTCATGTTTATGAAAAATCTGGTTTTTCAAGTCTACCATACGTCGAAATGAAAAAAGAAATATAGTTTTATGTCGACCTGGTTAATTTAATATTTTTATAAACCTTGCAATATTACCATTGGAGGGTCTAAATTTATGATTAAAGAATTAGATATTACAAATTTCGAAAACGAATTAGAAAAAGGGCTAAAATTAGTTGAATTTTATGCGCCTTGGTGTGGTTTTTGCAACCGTCAGGAGCCAATTTTAGAGGAAATGGACAAAATTTGGATTGGGCGTGTTGATACAGATGATAACAGAAATATAGCCCAAAAATACAGAGTAAACTCTTTGCCGACATTTATTTTATTCAAGGATGGCAACGAGGTTGACCGATTTTTTGGGCTACATTCAAAATTTGATCTTATGGACAGATTAAATAAGCATATTGTAAATTAAGCTTTTGTTGCGGTGTAAACGCAGTATCTGTTTTCGTTATCAAGTTTTTCGCTTAGAATTTGAAAACCTGCAATTTCCGCCATATGTTTAATTTTATCGACTTCTTTTTCGTCTTTCGTAACTTTTTTGTTAGAAACATCTTCAAAGAGAAGTTCGTCCATAGCGTTAATTTTAAAATCAATATTTTGTGTCGTGAAGATAAAATATCCTTCAGGGTTTAGTGAATTGTAAACGTGTCTTAGGATGTATTCAATTTCGACTTCATCTTTGCATATTGAATCAAAATAACCGGACAAAATCATAATGTCAGGTGCACCGACAAAGTCGTAAGTTCTGTCATTGTTAATATCACTACGTCTGAAAGATGTTTTAACATTTTTGAACGCACGCAAAGGTTCTCTCAATTCAAATTGAGATTTAATATCTTTGTCGATAAATTCAATTTCAAGTTTATCATTATTGTAGTGTTTTAGGATTTCAACCAAATAGTTACTATATCCGCATGCCAAATCACAGATTTTTACGGTTGAATACGCACGTCTATCAAAAAATTCATGGAGCGCATCATTAAGCGCATCAGCAATGTTTGCTTTTCGTCGCCTAATTGCATCCCAAATAACATTGGTTACAAATTTTTTATCAAGCCAAACACCCAGAGCGTTTTCTCCGGTAGGTTTGTTTTTGTATATGTGATTTAAAACTGCCGCCGATTCAAGTCCAAATTTCTTTTCCAACTGTAAACCTGTGCTATAAGGACCGACGGTTTCGACAATAAATTTATTCCATAACGTTTTCAGCTTCATCCATGAATCTCCTCTTATTTAACCAAATTCCTCTATAATATTACTATGCCCATTTTTTCAGAAATTTAAACATAATAGATACAAAATGTATATTAACATATGTTTACAATTCCTAAAGTTCAATAGGCATAAAGTCGATATACATTTAGGAAAAGCATGTATCGTTAAATGGAGGTATATCTATGGGAACTAATATTTCAGGAAACGAACAATTGTTGATGAGTTTACAAAATAAAATTCAAGAAAATAAGCAAAATGTATCTAATTTAGAAACAAAAATTGATAAGAACAAAGGTGATTTAAAATCTGCAGAAACCGCATCTATGGCAACTGCTGATAGAGTTTCTGGTGTTCAATCCGAAATTAATGAAATTAAAGTACAAATGAATAATGCTAACAAAATAGAAGATGAAGTTGACAGAAGAACCGCATTAAAAGATTTTGAAGTTAAATTATCCGATTTGAATAACATGGAAGCAGAGTTAAAAGCACAAAAAGAAAAACAAGATGCACAAGTTAGTGAATTTCAAAAACAAGATTCTACATTGAATGCGGATAAAACTTCTAAAATTGCAGAAGGTAAAGCTTTGACAGCTGAGGAAGAAAGTTTAAAGGCTAAAATTGAAGCTGAAAAAGCAGAGGCTGAAGCTAAGGCAAAACAAGAAGCAGAGGCTAAAGAAAAAGCAGCAAATGAAGTTAAAGCAAAAATTGCAAATGTAATTTCCTCTGACGAAGCTCAAGGTAAGACAAAATATTCCGATGAAGAAATTTCAAAAATGATTTATGATGCTGCAGAAAAATATGGCATTGATCCTAAATTAGTTGCATCTGTTTGTAAACACGAAACTCACTTTACCCAAGAAAGATCAGGTTCCAGCGGTAAAGGGATGATGCAACTAACGACTATATCATTGAAAGATATGTATGCAAGAGAAAAAATTTATGATAAAGAATTAAAGCCTTTATTGGATAAATATGGTGACGTTAACGGTTTAAAAAAGGCTATTATAAATGATGCTTCCGTAAACGTAGAAGTTTCTACCGCTCTATTAAAAGCAAAATTAAAAGGAGCAAAAGGTAATGTCAGAATAGCACTTCAAAATTATAATGGCTCAGGTGCAAAAGTAAAATATGCAGGTGAAGTTATTCGTAAATATAAAGAGGATTACGGTTCAGAACCTCAAAACATGAAATTTACTAATACGAAAACGAAAAGACAGTAAAAAAATAAATTATAAAAAGACTGGAAAATATTTACCCAGTCTTTTTTTTAGGATATAATAAGTTGAAAAAAGGTAGGTATCATGGCGGACTTAACAGTTTCTTATCAATATACAAGAGAAGATATTATGAACTTTGTATTAGATACTTTTTCATTTGAAAGGGTTCGTTGCACGTTGTTTTTAATATTTAATGTTGCATCATTTATAATCGGTGTAGTCTTTTTCTGTATGCATAATATTCCGATGGGTTGTTTGTTTGTAGCCTTTTCAATTATGGTATTCCCTTTAATTTTATTTTTGACATACATAACCGTAAGAAACTCTTTAAGAGTATTATCAAGTGTTGTTTGCACATTGAAGGATGATGGTGTAAACTTTATAAGTAACTTTGGTGACACTTTAATTCCGTTTAAAGATATTAATGATGTAAAAGTTACAGAAGCCTTGATTTTTATTTATATTTCAAAAAACAGTGCATTAGTTGTTCCGAAAAGAGCATTCAAAGATTCAACAAAAGCTATTGATTTTGCTGCAAAATTAATTGATAGATTCAATAAAGCTAAGGTAAATTAAGCAGTTTTTTATGACGATCTACTAAAACCTCTTTTTTAGGACTCATTTCAATTATGTCCCAAGGCAGATTTTCTGTTGTGTCATAATTTCTTAAGACATAATCATCAGGATTAAACTTATCTTTTGCTGCTTTTTTGAAGGCGCCCAATTTCGAACCTTCTTTGTAAACATCAATTATGAAGTCGGACATTTTTTCATCGCCTCGAGATAAAACTGTTTGCCAGTAATCCCATTTTATGCTCGAAAAGCTTGTTTTAACACCAATTTTGTGAAATTCTTTTTGTAAAAAGTTTTGTCGTTTTTCAAGTTCTTTTGTTGAAAATCTTCCGCACCATTGAAGCGGAGTGTGTGGTTTTGGAATAAATGATGAAAACGCAAATGAGATATCAAATCCTTTGTTAGCTTGCTTTAATTCTTTTGCAAGTCTAACCATTTCATTTAAGTCCTCTTGAGTTTCTGTCGGGATTCCAATCATTGCATAAACTTTACCCCCTTTTAAACCATTGTTTCTTGCTGTTTCAACGGTGTGTTTTATTTGCTCTTCCGTAATGTTTTTGTTTATTACTTTTCTAAGTCTTTCACTACCTGCTTCAATTGCGATAGTTATGTGCTTTTGGTGTGCAGAAACTAAGGTTTTGATGATTGAGTCATCTACCGCATCAACTCTGAGTGATGATATACTCATTTCGATTTCAGGGTTTTCTTGAACTCTTTGGGCAATATATTCACAAACTTGTTTAAATTTAGGGTGGATAGAAACCTGCGCTCCTAATAATGCGATTTTATTTGTATGTTTTAACCCTAAATCAATCGCTTCAATTATGTTTTCATAAGGTGCGAATCTTACCGGCAGATTTAAGTATGATGCCATACAGAAACCGCAACAATTTGCACAACCTCTTGAAATTTCAATGATGAACATATCTTTGAAAAAAGCTTCATCACTGATAATTGGAGTGTATACGCAATTATCAATTTTTCCGCAATTTTTGATTACTTTTTCTTGTTTTATGCTCGGGACATAAACACCTTCAAATTGAGCTAAGAGTTTTAAAATTTCAGCTTTTGGTCTACCTTTATTATCGGCAAGTATTTTTACAATTTTTGTATTAAGATTTTCTCCATCTCCAATAATCATAAAGTCGAAAAAATCTTTATAAGGTATCGGATTTGCCGTAACAACAGGGCCTCCGCAGAATATTATAGGCATAGATTCATCTCTGTCTTTAGCCTTATAAGGTATTTTGTATTTATCAAAAATTGGAAAAATTGATATAAAATCTAAATCAAAAGAACTTGAAAAAGCTATTGCATCAACATCTTTGAACAATATTGCTGTTTTTGTTGAATCCGAATAAATTCTTTCAACGTTAACTTCTTCCATTTCATCCATTAATCTAAAGATATGAAGGTAACCAAGTGAAGATAACGCAAATGAATAGCACCCCGGAAATGCCATCCAAATGTTATAATTTGCATTTTTTTTTGTGTTTCGTTTATATAAAAACTTTTCCATTACTTTTTCTTATTGATTGTTTTTAAATAAATTTCATCAATTAAAACAGTTACAATAGCCGCAATTGCAGGTGCAAAAATTAAACCTATTAAACCACCGAATTTTCCACCGATTAATAATGCAGCGATAATTACAAGCGGATGTAATTCCATAAATTTGCCAAATACAATCGGACGAATAACGTTGTTTGATAATTGTTGAACTCCTAGGAATAAAATAATTGCCACAGCAACGATGATTAAACCTTTTTTGAAGGCTGTTAAGACAATTAGAGTCAAAGCAATTGTAGGACCAACTACAGGAATTATATCAAGAACACCTGCGATTAGACCTAAAGAGAATGAGTATTCAACTCTTAAAACTGCCAAAATAAGTGCAATTAAAAGCCAAATTGCTGTGCATGAAATAATTGTTGCAATTACATATCCGCCGACTTTTGCTGCAATCTTATTTATGATATCTTCAGCTTTCGCTTTAATTTTTTCAGGGAAAAATTCGATAAATTTATTTTTCATATAAACCGTATCTTTTAGCATATAGAACATAATTGTTACTACAGCGATAAAGACGATAATTCCTTGAGCAAAACCAACCGTAATATTAACTGATTGACTCAAAATACTTTGTGCTAAATCATTGCTGTTGCCGATAATATTTTGAAAATCAATGTATTGGCTTAAGTGTTGTCCGTTAAATGAGAAGGTGTTTATAAATGAGTGTACTTCATCGATTTTAGCCGGAAGTGTTTGTAAAAAGTTTGAAATTTGTTCAAAAGTTACCATAAAAATAGGCATTATGAATGCTAATGTTAATATTACGGCTCCGGAAATAACTATTCCTGTTGAAAGTGAGCGGTTTTTAATTTTTTTATCTAATTGTTGAACAACCGGTAAAAGTGAGCAAGATAGTACAAAGCAAGCAAAAAATAGCATTACGATGTCACTTACTGCCGGTAAAACTTTTAGCAAAATTAATAAAAGTAGTATAAATACAACGTTTTTTGTTGTTAGTATGTCTTTAAATATCATCATTTTCCCTTCTGGATATCATTTCATCAATTTCTTTTTGCAAATCAAGTGCAGAGTGCAAATCTCCTTTTGAAATAATTTTCATTTCCAAGAAAATTTGCCCGATAGGCATTTGTTGAAATTTTTGAATATCAATTGCCATTCCCAACTGAATTAAATTAATTTTTCCGGACGCAAGCAAAATTTCACCTAACTTTAAGTGCTCCGTAATATCAGTCCAGTCATTTATATTGCTCAAATTTTTCATAGCCTAATTATAACAAAGATGTAAAATTTTAACACTACCCAAGTTTACAAATAGTTATAATCTACGTATTAATACTAAAGCGGGCGAACTTTTTGAAAAAGTTCGCCCGCTTAATTTATTTCAAACTGATTATATCAATTTTGTTTGTTCTGCTGTTACTTCAGAAGTTGCATCTTCTGTTTTAGGAGCAACTTTCTCAACAATAGAATCTTCTTCTTCAGGAGTGATAATTTTGTTAACTGAAACAACTGTATCGTTGTTAACTAAGTTTTGTGCTCTAACACCTGTTGCCGGACGACCTTGTTGAGAGATGTCGCTTGCTTTGATACGAGTAACAATACCATTTGCTGTAACTAACATAATTTCATCATTTTCAGCTACGATAGTTAATGCAACAAGTCTTGATTCGTTAGTTTTGAATTTTGTTGCAATTAAACCGATACCGCCTCTGTTTTGACCACGGAATTCAGAAAGTTTTGTACGTTTTCCGAAACCGTCAGAAGTTACAACAAGTAAGTCTGCATCGTAGTTTTGAGGAACGATGTCACAACCGATAAGTTCATCTCCTGTTCTCAATTTCATTGAGTTTACACCTCTTGCACTTCTGCCTAAAGGTCTTAAGTCTTCAATTGAGAACCTGATAGCCATACCGCATTTTGTACCGATAATGATTTCATCTTTCGGATTTGCTAATTTAACCCAATTCAATTCATCATTTTCTTCCAAGCTGATAGCAATAATACCGTTTCTTCTGATGTTAGAGAAGTTGTCAAGTTCAATTCTCTTGATGTAACCACTCTTAGTTAACATAATCAAGTTTGCATCTTTAGAGAAGTTGCTTACCGGTACAACCGCTGTAATTCTTTCATCTTGACCGATTGGTAATACGTTGATGATTGGCAAACCTTTTGCTTGACGTTGACCTTCAGGGAAGTCGTATACATTCAAGCTGTAAACGGTACCTTTAGATGAGAAGAATAACACTTTATCGTGCATCATTGCTGTAAAGAAGTGTTGAATGTCATCATCTTCCTTAGTCTTGATGCCGGATTTACCTCTTGTTGCACGGTTTTGACGTTCAAATGTATCTAGAGAAATACGTTTGATATAACCTTGGTGAGTGATAAATACAGCCATTGGAGTGTTTGGTGTTAAGTCTTCAATACTCATTTCACCTTGTTCTGCGATAATTTGAGTTCTTCTTTCATCACCATATTTTTCTTTATCTTCTAACAATTCAGTTTTGATGATGTTCAAAACTTTTTGTCTATCTGCCAAAATACCTTCGTATTCAGCAATTTTCTTGATTAATTCGTCATATTCAGCTTTGATTTTGTCTTGTTCCAAACCTGTCAAACGTCTTAATTGCATTTCAAGAATTGCGTTTGCTTGATCAACATCTAAGCCGAATTTGCTCATTAAGCCTTGACGTGCATCATCTGTAGTTTTTGAAGATTTAATTAATTCAATAACTTCATCTAATGAGCCCAATGCAATGATTAAACCTGCTAAGATGTGAGCTCTGATTTTAGCTTTTTTCAAGAAGTAAATAGTTCTTCTTGTTACAATTTCAACCCTGTGAGCAACAAACTCTGTTAATACTTGGTGTAAGTTTAACAATCTAGGACGTTTGTCACAAAGTGCCATTATGTTTACACCGAAGGTTGTTGACAATTGAGTGTATTTGAATAAGTTGTTTTTAACAACATCCGGTTTTGCATCACGTTTTAATTCAATAACGATTCTCATACCTTCACGGTCAGATTCATCACGAATATCTGAAACGCCTGTAATTCTTTGCTCTTTAACAAGTTCTGCAATTTTTAAGATTAAATCAGATTTGTTAACTTGGTAAGGAATTTCGGTAATAACGATAGCTGTTCTTGATTGTCTGCCGCCACCACCTGCAATTTCTTCAAAACTTGCAACAGCTTGCATTTTAATTGAACCACGACCTGTTTCATAAGCTTGTTTTATATCGTTTAAACCAACGATAGTTGCAGCTGTAGGGAAGTCTGGGCCTTTGATATGTTGCATTAATTCTTCGATTGTAATGTTTGGATTATCGATTAATGCGATTAACCCATCAATAACTTCGCAAGCATTGTGTGGCGGAACGTTTGTTGCCATACCAACGGCGATACCTGAAGTACCGTTTAACAATAACATTGGTAATCTTACAGGTAAAACATTTGGTTCTTGCAATGAACCGTCGAAGTTTGGTCCAAAGTCAACTGTTTCGCAATCGATATCAGCAAGCATAGATTGTGTAATTTTATGCATTCTTGCTTCTGTATAACGCATTGCAGCTGCAGAATCACCGTCAACAGAACCAAAGTTTCCGTGTCCGTCTACTGTTAAGTATCTTGTTGAAAAGTCTTGTGCCATACGAACAAGAGCTTCATATACAGATGAGTCACCGTGAGGGTGGTATTTACCTAAAACTTCACCAACGATTCTGGCACATTTTCTGAATGGTTTATCAGGTGTCATGCCAAGTTCGTTCATCGCAAATAAAATACGACGGTGTACAGGTTTTAAACCGTCACGAACATCAGGTAAAGCACGTCCAACGATTACACTCATCGCATAATCTACGTATGAACGTTTCATTTCTTCTCTAATATTTACAGGAATAATATTTCCTTCTGAAAACATATTTTGTTGAGTCACAACTAATCTCCTTTTCCCATGCCCTTATTCTATCATAAAAATACATACATGTTATTTTTTTGTAATATAATTTAACTATGGAGAATAAAATGAACTTAGACGAAATTAATCAAATTATTGGTGAAAAAGATTTTTCACAAGCAAAAGTTTTATTAGAAGATTTTTTAAAAGAAGATGAATTTAACGTGGAAGCCTTAAAATTATTGGGCTTGTGCAATCTTAATTTAGAATTGTATGACCAAGGACGTATAAATTTTGAAACTGTAGTTAAATATGCTCCTGATGATGCTTCAAGCTGGTTTTATTTGGCAAATTGTTATGACAATCTTAATGATTTTCTTCACGCAATTCCGGCTTATCAAGAAGTTATTAATCTAAGAGAAGAATATTTAGATGCGTACAAAAATTTGTGCGTGGTTTATATGAAAAACAAGCAAGATGAAAAAGCTGTTGAATTAGCTAAAAAAGCGATTGTTTTTGCTCCTGATGATTTTAGATTATATTTCTTAGCAGGTACAGCTTTAATGGCGCTTAAAAACTTTGAAGAAGCTATTGCATATTTAGAAAAAGCATCAGAATTAAAACCTGATCATGCTCAAATTTACAACAATTTGGGTACAGCCTATATTACAATGGCTAATTATGACAAGGCTTTTGAAAATTACCAAAAAGCAACTGAATATGATCCGAATAATTCAATAACTTATTACAATATGGGTTCTATTTTACAACTTCAAGGTAAACACCAAGAAGCTTGCGAAAAGTTCAAAAAAGCTTACGAAGTTGAACCTTTAGATAACTATATTGTTTCATTAGCATTGTCTGAATTTAAGTCAGGGCAATATGATGAAGCTATTAAACATTATAGAGAATTGTCTGCAAAATATCCTGAAAAGACAAACTTTAAATACAACTTAGTTTGCTGTTATGAAGCTTTAGGCGATTTGAAATGTGCAAGTGAAATTTTAGCGCTTGTTATTGTTACTAATCCGAAGGCAACGATGATGATTCAAAAACTAGCCTCAATTTACGTAAAAATGGGTAAATCTGAAGAAGCAAAAGCTTTGTATGAAAATCTAATGAAACAGGGTGCTGTAACTCCTGATATTTATTGTGAATATGCCATGTTATGTATGAGTACAAATGATTTTGATAATGCAGAAAGAATTTTCAAGAAGGTTTTATCATTAAACCCTAATTCTGCACGAACTCATAAAGATTTAGGTGTAATTTATTTGAACAAGCGTATGTTTGAATATGCAAAGGATGAATTTGAAAAAGCATACGAATTAGATCCTGAGAATAAAGACATTATATTCGAATATGCAAATTACTTGCATGCGACCGGAGATTATGTAAAAGCGGATGAAATGTATAAATATGCATTGTCACAAACTCCGGAAGATGCTAATTTCTTAACTTTTGCCGCAAAAAATAAAATGAACTTAAACGACAATGAGGCTGCATATTCAATGTTATTAAAGGCTTTGGCTAAAGCTCCGACAAGTGATTTTATTTTATTCATGGTTGGTAAAGCTGCATATTTAATGAAGGATTATGAAAACGCAAAATTGTATCTTGTAAAAGCCTACGAAATTGCGCCAAATGATGAAATAGAAAATATTTTAGCGCTTTGCTACTTCAATTTAGGTAACTTTATGCAAGCAAACCAACTATTCTTGAAGATTTTAGAAGCAAATCCTAAAAATACATTGTTATTATTGAACAGTGCAAAATGTTATGAACAAATCGGTGATAAAGACAAAGCTTTAGAACAATTAGAAAAAGCCGTTGAAATTTTCCCAGATTTTGAAGAAGCACATGAAATGATTAGAAAATTATCATAAAATTTTAGCAAGGTATATAAAAAAGTTGTCTTATTTTAGACAACTTTTTGGTTTTGATTTTATTTTTAAAAAGCATGCCAAAACCGAGTCATGGCGGTAAAATTTAATGTAAAACTTTTGTAACATTTGGGGTAAATTAGGGCAAAAAAAATATTTATCTATTTTAAGATAAATAACATATAGTGTGTAAGGAAAAATAATGAAAGTTAATTTTAATTTAATGAAACCCGTAAATACCCCTAATTTTACAGGTTTTAACCACAAGAAGTCAGAGAACGGTTCAAGTGAATTTGAATTCAATTTTCCACATGACAGCAACAGATATGACTGCTATTTGGAAGTTTTTAGTGTAAAAAAAGACAAAAATGACAATTATAATGTAAACAAAATGCTTACAAATACTGATTTAGGGGTGCAATCAGTTAAGTTGAGTAATCGTGGTGTAAAAATTGACATGGGTTATGCTTATGACGAATTAAGCAACAAAGAACCATTCGCTTACCGCTACAAATTAGTAGACAAACAAGATAATTCAAAATCATTCTACCAAGTTGATGCAGGCTCTGTAATTGACTATTCAAAGAATGGTAATTTTGATAAATTCAACCTAGTTATGCAAAACGGCACTCAAGTTGCTAAAGGTGGTTCAATGACATTGGCTCTACCTGATTCTTATGCTGTAGGTTGGGTTTATGATGAAAAAGGCAAACCAACATTAAACAAAAATCTTCAAGATAAAGCTAAATACGCAACAAAGACTTTCTCAAATAAATTGGGTGGTACTTTAGCAGGTATTGAAGCAAATGTAGACAAGCTTAAAAAAGCGGGGTATACAAGAATTGTTTCAACTCCAATTTTTACAGATGATAGCTTATCTTCTCACAGTTATTGGAATAAAAACTGTATGCAAATGTCAAATTCTATTGGTAACATTGACAACTATGCATCATTTCAAAAGAAATTATTTAAAAATGGCATAAACTTTGTTTCAGACGGTGCGTTTGTTAACGAAGGTTTGGAAGGCGTTCACTTCAAACACATGCTAAAATGGGGTGAAAAATCTCCATATTACAATTGGTTTAGAGCAAATGGTTTACAATCAGGTCCTTTATCAATGGGTATCTTTGCTAAGAACCAAGAATATGTAGGTCACAAAGTTGTAAACTCCCCATACAAATATGAGCAAGGTGCAGATGGTCAAATTAAATCATCTAAAAACCCAGAATATGATTCAAAGAAACCTACATATGTTCAAATTTATGATAGCAGATTAGTTTCAGAGGCTGATAAAAAAGATGCAAAAAATCTAATTAAATCCTACGAAAAATTAGACACTGGCAACGCTTATGAAATAAACAATCATAACGACACAGTTGTTCCTTATTCTTTCGAAATTAATCCTGAAACATACAACAAAAACGTTAAAAACTTAAATGCATATAACAAGAATGCAGATAAGAAGATTATGCTAGACCAACCAATGGCAGCAAAATTCTTAACTCAATCAGAATCTTATGTATTAGAAGACAAATACGAAAATGGTTTTGAAACTTGGGATGCTAATACAGATATCGCAAAATTAAACTTTGTATTCTCTCATGCTGATACAAAACGTTTAGAAAACTTACCTCGTCACGAAAGAGAATATCAAACACAACTAATTAAAGCAAAGAACTTTGAAGCTCAAGATTACGTTGTAAATTCAGGTAAATATTGGACTAGAAAAACAAATGATATTCTAAATGAATACGTAGCACACGAATTAAAAAATGTAAGTTCAGATCCTAAAAAAGCAATGGCTCAAATTGCTGATTTGACAAAGAAGGGCGAACTTCCTGCCAATAATGATATTAATGAAAACATTGTAAGAAATGTTATTAACGGTGATTACGAATCAAAAACATCAAAATTAACAGATGACTATAAAGAATTGACTCTTCAATCAATTATGTCGTTACCGCTAGATTCAATCGAATTTGCAGATGATACAGTTGCAGTATTAGGTTCGTCGTTAATTACAAACCGTGCAACAAAAGCAGACCAAATCGGTATGAGTCGTTATGAAATGTTTAAAGCAGGTAATCCTCAAATTACAGCAGAAAACAAAGATACTTACAAAAAAGCTGATTCTTTATTTACAGAAGATTTATACAGATTTACAAATGATGTAATGCAAAATGTAAATAAAAAATTAGGCGGAAAATTATTTGAAGGAAATAAAGTTTCAAAATTAGGTAAATATGTTTTACCTTTAGTTAACCAAGATATTGCAAAATATGCGTTAGTTAAAGCTGTAGCTCCAAAAACTCAAGCAAAGGTTAACGAAGACGGAACAGTTTCTTACGATTACAATAAATTAAAAGAAGAAACAACTCTTGCATCAATGAATATTCTTGCTGATTCTCCGGAAGATGAAGCAAACTTGATGGTTAAACGTTTAAAATCAGGTATCAAGAATATCTCAATGAAGGATAAAGATGAAATTACAAATGCTGTAGCAAAACGTTTACAAGGTTTGAATGAAAACAGTTTTGCTTTAGCTGAAATGGTTGTTGATAGAAACAATGCCGGTCTTGACTGGAGAATTGATGCAGCAAAAGATATTGCTGATATGGATGCTTTAAGAAACGGTAATGCAAACTTTAAAGATGAATGGTCTAGCGTTGTTGATTTCTGGAGAAACTTCTCAAAAGGCGTTATCGGTGAAAATAAAAATGCATACATGGTTGCAGAAGTTACTGATGAATTTGCATTACACGATAATTCAGGTAAATTCTCTACAGCTAAAGATGCTGTAATGAAGTTACACCAAGAAGCAGGCATGACAAGTATTGCAAACTACTCTTATTTCTTTACAGATGTTGCAAATATCTTCAATAAAGATATTACAACCGGTGCAACTCTTGATGCAAACGGTAGAGAAAGAAAGATTTTTGATAAAATGGTAGGTTCTGATAACTACTTGAACTCTGCTCCATTGGATTCAATTTTATATTCTTACACATTCGTAGGTAATCATGATAAACCTCGTATGTTACACTGCTTGTCTTTAGATATGGATTTATTCCATACAAACTTTGCAAATAATTACAATCACAAAAAGATTGCAACTGCAATTTTGAAAGATAAAATGTATGACCAAGTTAATGATGGTGATATTAATAGTATCGACTTTAGTAAAGTAAGCAGCAAAGCAATTGCTATGGGTGATGCAATTAAAGGTGGTTTTGGAAAAGCTTTAGGCAGAGTGTTCCAAGGTCAAAGAAAAGACGAAGCATTCTCAGCTATCAGTAAATCAGTTGCTGATTTAGCTTCAGGCAAATACCTAGACAAAGAATTCTCATCAGATGCATTTGGTACAAAACCATTTGATACAACAATTAAAGCTGTAATTAAACAAGCAGAAGTAAAACACGGCTTGAAATTGAATAACGATGAAAAATCAAAATTATTTAATGCAACTTTTGAAACAATTCTAAAACCTGGAATGACTAAATTTGAAGCTATGATGGGATTCTTAGTAAGCTTACCTGGTAATCCGACAATGTATGCCGGTGATGAATTAGGTATGACAGGTTATGAAGAAAAAGCTAAAAACGTTTATATCCAAAACCGTAACGCAGTTCGTTGGGATTGGTTAAACGACAACAACAAACAATTTATTCAAAACTTCTATAACAAAATGAATGCAACAATGGCTTTACGTGAAAGACCTGAATTAAGAGCATTGAACGATGGCGCTCCATTCACTTTGGATTTACACAAAGATGTTGCAACAGGTAAACCGGTTTCGGCTATCTTAAGACAATCTGCAGATGGCGCAATGGCAGTAACTTTATTCAATGCAAACAATGTAAATCTTGATAAAGAAGCTGAATATCATCCTACACACGTAAAATTAGACAGCATTTCAATGCATACTACAGGTAATGATAAAGTTGGCTTAAGAGCCGGTTTACAAGCAGGTACAACATTCAGAAATGCAGACGACAGAGATAAATCAGTTTACAAAGTTTGTGTAGACAAAGGTAACTACTTTATCAAACGTTTCAACAGTGAAGAAGATTACAAGCACGTAATGGCAACAGGTAAATTCAGAGAAGATAACAGAATCGATATGTATGACAGCACATTAATTCTTTACTCAGTTCCTGAACAAAATGAAACAAAGAAATCAAGGGTAATGTACAATCCTCAATTCAACTTTGTTTCTAATCCGTACCAACAAGCTAAAAAAGTTGAAACAGGTTCAAAATTAGCACTAATGTCTAAATAAAAAAATCTAAAATATACAAAAGACGAGCCTTTATGGTTCGTCTTTTTTTGTGCTTGACAAAGTTTCATAACCACTATAAATTATAGTTATGAATAAGTTTTTTGAAAGTTTAAAATATATAAAATGTCAAATGAATACGAAGACTGAGCAAACTGTCGCAAGAATTTTGTTCAATTATTCAATAAAAGTTTCAACTGCAGAATCTTGTACTGGCGGTCTTTTGAGTTCTAGACTTACTGATGTTGCAGGTAGTTCCTCTTTTGTTAAAGAAAACTTTGTTACTTATGCAAATGAAGCAAAAATGGATATCTTAGGTGTTTCTCAAGAAACACTTGATACCTATGGTGCTGTAAGTGAAGAATGTGCAAAAGAAATGGCTGAAGGTCTTTATGCAAAAACAGGATGCGACGTAGCAATTTCAACAACAGGTATTGCCGGTCCAACAACTCCGGAAGTAGGAAAACCTGTTGGTTTGATGTATGTTGCCATTAAAAATAAATATGCAATTAAAGCAAAAAAAGTTGAGGTAAATCCGCACTTAAGCCGAAAGATGATTAAGTATTTATTCACTCAATCAGCTTTAGAATTCCTTGTAAACTTTTTGCAAGAAAATTATTCTGCTATGCAGCAACTATCTGACTCAACAACTCAGGATGGTCTTTAATAACAAGTTTTGCTAAATCTTTTGGATCAATTTGAGTTAAAACTATAGCCATCAATTCAGGTGGCAATTCGCCGTTCATAGCAAGAAGTGATTCTGTTTGAAGAGCTGCCATACCTTCCATCATGTCAGGTTTTTGAAGGATTGCTAACATATCAGTATATGCTTCAGCAGGGAACAATTGCATAACTTCAGGATCTTGTTGTTGCATGTTCATAACCATTGTTCTTTTCGCATCAGGATCCATTGCAATCAAAGCTTCTTTGTATGAATCATCATCTAAATCATACAACATACTCATTAATTTTTGTGGATTTTCTTCCATTACAGGCATACCTGTTGCGCCTTCAATCATTACTGCAATGACTTCAGGTGGCATTTTTTCTAAGTTTTTCTTTAAAAACTCTTCATCTAAATCTCTGTTTATAATAAAGTTGTTTAATTCTTTATCCGGCATCATTTCCATGATATCTCCCAATGGGAAACAGATAAGAGCCGAATTTACAACCTCTTCAATCGGTGCATAATTTTCCATTAATTTCAAAAGTTGTTCTTGAGAGAAGAAATTTAAGCCTAATCTTAAATCATCATCCTCCAAAAGTTCCAACATATCCGGCATTTCTTGTTTTGGAAATTGTGAAATAATGTTGAATTTATTACCCGGATTATCCAATTGGTAAGTTTGAATTAATGTATTAGGATCAGTTTCCAATTGTTTAGCAAATTCAGCAGCTTTAGTGTTACCTTGAGCTGTTTCAGCTTCAATGATTTCATCTACGGTTTTGTTGGCGTAGTTCATCATACGTTCTGATGTAATATTAAGCTTTTTGCCTAACATATATAAATTTGTATCAATTGAAATTGCTGTCATGTTAACCCTCTAAGATTTTACCACAACTTAATGGTCTACTAACATTTATATAAACATATATTTTTATACAAAATTTCAGAATTAGAAAAAATTGTAACATTTGTAATATTTAAAATTTATACTATAATAAAATTAAAATTGGAAGGATTAAATGTATGAAAAAATTTCTTGTTGCAATTTTAACTTTAATGTTTGTATTTAGTGCTCAAACTGTCTTTGCTGCTCAAACAAAAACGACAAAGGTTAAAAAGCCTTATACAGAAAGAGAATTTTCTGTACAAACTAAAGACGGACACCTTATACGTTCATATTTAAGCTATCCGAAAACAAAATTAAAGGGCTATCCTACGATTGTGATGCTTCACGCGTTAGGATATAACAGTTCTTATTGGATTAGTTTGCAGAAAAAATTTAATGCAAAAGGTTATGCTGTTTTAAGAATTGACCTTCGTGGGCACGGTAAAAGTGTTTATGACAAGAGTTTTCATCAACGTTCTTGGAGAGCGTTTAAAAATAAAGACTTTGAACAATATCCTAATGATGTAGTTCAAACAATTCAATATGTTCAAAAACAAACAAACAAACCAAGTTTTGTAAATTATGCTATTGTTGGTAGCGATATTGGTGCAAATACGGCTGTAATTGTTGCCAGAAAAATGAAAATTAAACCTAAAGCACTAGTTTTATTGGCTCCATCGTTAGAATTCAAAGGATTGTATATTCCTGTTGTATTAACAGAAATAGGAAAAACTCCTATATTGGCTTTAGCAAGTAAAACAGACAATTACTATATGGATCAACAAATTAGATTAGCAAGATTTGCTCAAGGGACATTTGATGTTGCAAATGCAGATTCCGGTAATAGTGGTATGTTAATCTTGAAACAACATCCTGAATATCAAGCAGCAATTGTAAGTTGGACTGAACAGTATTTTAGAAATGCAAAAGCAAAACCTAAAACAAAGTAATTGGAATAAATTTGATTATAAAAGGGCGCTGATTTTCAATCAGCGCCCTTTTTAAAGTATGTAATAAAATAATTACACTTTCATTTCTTTTTCGAATCCAAATAGAGAGCTGATAGATTCATCGTCGTGGATACGAGAAATTGCTTGACCTAAAAGATTTGCAACAGAAAGTTGTTTAATTTTTTCAGGTAATTTTTCTGTATCTAGAGGAATTGTGTTTGTAACGATAACTTCTTTGATTGGAGCATCTGTTAAACGTTGAACTGCCGGTCCTGAGAATACAGGGTGAATTGCGCAAACGTAAATATCTTTAGCACCTTCTTTTTTAAGAAGTTTTGCAGCTTCTGTAATAGAGCCAGCTGTATCAATAATATCGTCAAACATTAAGCAATTTTTGCCTTTAACATCACCGATTACGCAGTTTGCGATAGCTTCATTGTGTTTATCACGACGTTTATCAATAATTGCAAGAGGGCAACCTAAATCTTTTGCAAAGTGTCTTGTTCTTTGAACACCGCCAGTATCAGGGCTGACAGCAACACATTCGTTCATATCTAAGTTTAGACTCTTAATGTATTTTACAAGAATTGAAGTTGCAAAAATGTGGTCTACAAGAATGTTGAAGAAACCTTGAATTTGACCTGAGTGTAAATCTACAGCCAAAACTCTTGTACAACCTGCTGTTGTAAGTAAGTCTGCAACTAATTTTGCTGTAATAGCTTCACGACCTGAAGTTTTTCTGTCCTGTCTTGCATAACCATAGTAAGGAATTACAGCTGTAATTGTTTTTGCACTTGCACGTTTAAATGCATCAATAATGATTAACAATTCCATTAAATTTTGGTTAACAGGTTTGCAAAGAGGTTGAACGATAAATACATCGTCACCACGAACACTGTCTTTTACTTGAACATATATTTCGCCGTCTGCAAAATCTTTAATAATCATTGGTCCAACGCTTGTACCTAAAGCTTCTGCAATTTCTTGCGCAAGTTTCGGATTTGAACGTCCTGAGAACAATTTAATATCGTGTGTTGGGTTAATCACACGTTCTAACTTTTCGTATACTTCGTTGCTAATCATAAGATTTTTATCCTTTCAAAATGGTATTTTATAATTTAATTATATAATCAACAAATTTTTTAATCATTTGTTTTTACGTAATATTAAAATTTTTGTGCATAAATTTTAAAAATTGACTTAAAGCGTTAGCTCTGTGAGAAATTTTATTTTTCTCTTCTTCGCTTAATTCTGCAATTGTGCAGTCATAATTATCAGCTTTAAAAATAGGATCATAACCAAATCCATTAATGCCTTTTCGCTCTTTTACTATTGAACCGTGACACTCTCCAACTGTTTGAAAAATCATTTCTCCTTTGTTGTCAAGAAGTGTTACACAGCAAACAAATTTTGCATTTCTGTTTTCAATACCTTTTAGCTCACCTAAAAGTTTTTCAATTTTTTTATCTTGAGTTCCTGCATATCTTGCCGAATATAGCCCCGGAGCGCCGTTTAGCGCTTCGACACAAAGTCCTGAATCGTCAGCAAGACAGTATGTTTTAGAAACTCTGTAAGCTTCTTTTGCTTTTATAAGTGAATTTTCTTCAAAAGTAGAACCGTTTTCAACAGGAGCAAAACCTTCATTCGGTAAAACAAATTCAATACCTGAACCTTCGCAAATAGCGTTCAATTCTTGTAGTTTGTGAGGATTTGATGTTGCAAAAACGATTTTCATTACTAAACTCCAAACCTTCTTTGACGTCTGTTAAATTCTAAAACGGCTTCTTCAAGCGCTTTTTTATCGAATTCAGGCCAGAATTTTTGTGTTACATAAAATTCTGAATATGCAATTTGCCATAGAAGATAATTTGAAATTCTCATTTCACCACCGGTTCTGATTAATAAATCAGGATCAGGAGCGCCTGCTGTATAAAGTTCTGAAGAAATAAGTTCTTCGTTCACATCCTCAGCCTTAACACCTTTGTTTATTATGTTTTGAATTGCTTGTACAATTTCTAAGCGAGAACCGTAGTTAAAAGCGATTTGCAAATGTACACCTGTATTGTTTTTAGTAAGTTCTCTCGATTCATTTAGAATTTTTTGTAGGTTTGCACTTAATTTTGTTAAATCGCCAATGAACTCAATGACAACATTTTTTTCATGCATTTCTTTTGTTTCTTTTTTTAGAGTTTGTCCAAACAAATCCATCAAGAAATCAACTTCTTCTTTTTTTCTATTCCAATTTTCTGTAGAAAATGCGTAAACTGTAAGATATTTGATGCCAAAATCGTCACACGCTCTAAGTGTTGTTTTTAATGCATCAACCCCTTTTTTATGTCCCATTGCTGACGGTAATCCTTTTTCTTTTGCCCACCGGCGATTACCGTCCATAATTATTGCAATGTGTTGTAAATTTGTTTCTTTAACTATATTTTTAATTTGTTCTTCTGTAATTTCTGCTAAGTTTTCCATAAAATATGCTATTCTTTAATTTTAATACTTCATTATTCTAATCTAAACATTAATTTTCTACAAGTTTATGCTAATATAAAGTTATGATGGAACTGATTATTTTATTTGTTTTAACAAAGCGTGAATTAACAATGTATGGTATTCAAAAAGCTATATCTGATGTTTTTGATGCGTATACGCGCCCAAGTTTTGGTGCAATCAAACCTGCTTTAAAAAGGCTTGAAACAGCCGGCTTTATCCGTTCAAGACGTTCTATGTCAGAGGGTGGTAAGCAATCAGGCTTTTATTCAATAACTAATGACGGAAATGCAGAGTTAAAACGATTAATTCTGGAAGATTTATCAGATAACCCTGTGCAATTTTTTTCTAATGCGAGAATAAAAATATCATGTGCAAGTTTTCTTTCTGATGAAGAAGCAAGTGCGTTATTGCTGAGAATTAAAACAAAAGCGCTTGAACATAAATTTTCGGCAGAAAATATTTTAAACGATGAATATACTCATCTTTCTTTTTATCAAAGAGTGGTTTTAGATAACGCATTGTGCGAATATCAAAACTTTATAACCTTAATTGAAACCTTGGAGAAAGAAAATGCCCGCAATAGTTAGTGATGTTGAATTAGGCTCTATTGCTGATGAAATAGAAATTGAATCGGGTGATGAAATTCTTGCGATTGATGATTGTAAATTGCAAGATTTGATTGACTACAATTTCTATTGCAAAACTGAATTTATGGTGCTTTCAGTTAAAAAGAAAAATGGTGAATTAGAAGATATTGAAATTGAGAAAGAGTTTGATGAACCTTTAGGTATAATTTTTGAGTCGGCCGTTTTCGACAAAATTAAACCTTGTTTAAATCATTGTATTTTCTGTTTCGTGGATCAACAACCAAAAGGTTTGAGAGATACTCTTTACATAAAAGACGATGATTATAGACTTTCATATCTGCAAGGTACATACGTTACTCTTACAAATTTAAAAGAAGAGGATAAAAACAGAATTGCAAGAATGCATTTGGGACCTTTGTATGTTTCTGTACATACAACAAATCCTGAATTGCGTGTAAAAATGCTTAGAAATCCAAATGCAGGCAAGATTATGGATAACTTGAAATGGCTTAAAGAGCAGGATATTCCGTTTCATTGTCAAATTGTATTATGCCCTGGGTACAATGACGGAGCTGAATTAGAACGTACTTTGAAGGATTTGAAAACCCTTAAAGATGCAGTTTTGTCAGTTGCTATTGTGCCGGTTGGTATAACTCAATTTAGAAAAGATAATGTTTTAACACAAGTTGATAAAAAAGTAGCAAAAGAAACTTTGAAAATTTCATCAAAATTTAAAGGTGTTTGTTGTTCTGACGAGTTCTTTTTACTTGCGGGTGAAGATATTCCTCCTGCAGAATATTACGGAAACTTCTCTCAATTAAGTGATGGTGTTGGTTCATTAAGACTTTTAATTGACGAGTTTAAGACTTTTAAATTACCTAAAAAGGTTAAAAAAGAAACTTGTATTACTTTTGCAACATCTTTTGCTGCCCAAAAAGCAATTAGTTTTGTTTGTGATGAGTTGAATAAAAACGTAAAAGGCTTAACTTGCAAATGTGTTCCGGTTAAATCAACTTACTGGGGACAAAATATCACTGTTGCAGGACTTATTACGTCAGATGATTTGATTAACGCAATAAAAGATGAAAAATCTGATATAACAATAATTCCGTCAATTATGTTAAAACCATTCTCAGAAACCTTTTTAGACGGTAAAAATCTTACTTATGTTAAATTACAAACTAAAAAAGACTTTTATGTTGTAAAAGATTCAACCTCTGTAAAAGAAATTGTAGACTTTATAAAAACGCTTTAAGATATCAAATTATGCAATTAAAAACAGAATTAAGAAAAAAAGCTAAAGCTATCAGAAAAGAACTTGATATAAAAAATATCAGTCGTTTGATGTGTGATGAAATTAGAAAACTTGAAGAGTTTCAAAACGCTCAAAATGTTATGATTTTTTATCCGTTAAAAGATGAAATTGATTTATTGGAACTCTTGGATGAAGATAAAAATTTCTTTTTACCACGTATGTCAGGACTTAATTTGAATGTTTGTCCTTACAAAAAAGGTGATAAACTTGAGGTTAAAAAGTTTGGCGTGAAAGAACCTAAGACTCATCCTATTGCACCCAAAAGCATTGATTTGATGATTATTCCGGCTTTAATGGCAGATTCAAAAAAATATCGATTAGGTTATGGAAAAGGTTTTTACGATAGATTGATTACTAAAACTAATGCCAAAACAGTTGTTTGTCTGCCAAAAGAACTTTATATCGATGAACTACCGGTAGAACCTCATGACAAAACTGTTGATATTGTTATAACTATTTAACTAATAAATATTAAGCATTTGCCCTAATTATTGACATGTGAAATAATATTGAAGGTTAATAAAGGGGTATAGAATGAATTTTACAGCAGTTTTTGCTCTAACTTTTGGCATATTACTTGTTTTTGCAAGTGAAAAAATGGATGGCGGTTCATTGAGTATGCTAATTCAACCGGTTGCATTTTGTATTGTAATCGGTGGAAGTTTTTGCGCTTCTTTATTGAACTTTAATTTTGCAACTTTAAAACGTGCTTTTAAAAGTATTAATGAGGTGTTTTTTAAAGTTGAAGATGATTCAAAACGAATTTTAGAAGAAATAATTCAAATTGCATATTTTTCTCGCAGAAACGGACTTTTAGCAGTACAAGAATTCTTAAATCAAGTTTCAAGTCCGTTTTTGGCAAGGGGGATGCAATTGGCTATTGATGTAGATAATCCTACATTGGTTTACGATATTCTGTCTGCAGAAATTGCATATGAAGAGGAGGAAGAATTAATTTCTTCCCGTGTATTTGAAGCTCTTGGAGGATATGCTCCAACTTTCGGTGTTGTCGGTGCTGTTATTGGCTTAATCCAAGTAATGCAGGATATTCAAAACTTACAAATGGTAGGGGTAGGTATTGCAACTGCTTTTGTTGCTACTCTTTATGGCGTAGGGTTTGCAAACTTGATTTTCTTACCTATTGCAGGTAATTTAAAACAAAAAACAAGAGATAAAATTTTATTGAAAGAGTTGGTTTTACAAGGTATTTTATCAATTCAGATGCAAGAAAATCCGGCAGTTATAGAAGAAAAACTTATTGCATATTACAAATTTCATCATAAACCAATAAGTGTAGGAGCCAGAAGATAGTGCGTAACGATTATTACTCTAATTCAAAAGACTATATTAATCGTTGGGTGGTTTCTTATGCTGATTTAGTGACCATGCTTTTAGCTTTGTTTATGGTTCTGTTTGCTGTATCTCAAAATGTTACGAAATATCAAGCAAAAATGATTGCCGAACATAATATTAAAATCCCCGAAAATATTGCAATGGAAGACGTTCAACAACAAGACTCTTTAGAAAAGATGTTTGATGAAAAGTTATTGCAAAATCAAGATGTAAAGATACTCAAAAACCCTAGAGGATTGGTTATTAGGCTTAATAATTCGGTACTTTTTGATGAGGGTTCTGCTATAATAAAAAAGGATGCGTATAAAACAGTTGACGAGATTATACAAACTCTTTCAGGGATAGATAACAAAATTATGGTAGAAGGTCACACTGATTCGACTCCAATACATAATGCTCAATTCCCTTCAAACTGGGAGTTGTCAACAGCTAGAGCAACTAACATTATCGCATACATGCTAAAAAGCAACAAAATTCAACCGAACAGAATTTCTGCAGTAGGCTATGGTGAATACATGCCAATTGCGGATAATACATCAACTGGTGGAAGATTATTAAACCGCAGAGTTGATATAATCATTTTGAACAAAAAATAGAATTGGAGATAAATATGTCTAAACCACAACAAAAAGATATGAAACCAAAAGAAAATGACGAATTAGTTAAAGTTCCTATAGATAATAATTTAAAGCTTGTTTTAATTAACATTGTTTCATCAATTTTAATTTGTGTAGTTTTAATTGGTGTAAATTATTTACTGCAAGAAAATTTGTTAAATAAAAAGATTAGTGCATTAACACCAAATCAAGAAGCTGAAGCTGATGAAGTTACAGCCGAAGATGAAGAGGTTCAAAAAGGTATTATTGTTGATTTGGGTGATTTTATCTTAAATCTTAACGATCCTGGACAAAAGAAATACTTAAAAGTCAATGTAGCACTTGAATTGTCAAGAATTCCATCGGATCCTGATTTAAGTGCTCCACCTGAAGAAAAAGGCGGTCACGGTGGTCACGGCGGTGGCGAAGACGAAGATCCAATGAAACGTGTTGAAGCTGAAATGGCTCAATATAAACCTGCAATCAGAGATGCTGTAATTTCAAACTTCTCAAGCAAATCTGCTGATGAAATTTCAACTGCAGCTGGTAAAGAGTTAGTTAAAGAACAAATTACAGAAGATGTCAATGCAATCTTTGCAGGTGAAAGAGAAGTTATTAGAGTTAGCTTCGGCCAATTTATTATTCAATAATCGAATGAGGTAAAATGGTAGATTACAACAAAAATCAAAATGATTTTTATTCAAGCGATATTTATGACGACAATATCGCTGGTTCTGCCGTGTTTAATGAAGATGATTCTGGCGATTACAAAAAAGGTTATAAACTTTATAACTTCCGCCGTCCGGACAAATTTTCAAAAGATCATTTAAGAGCATTGCAAGATTTGCACAGAGAATTTTCTCGTCAAATTTCTTTGATTTTGACAGCCTATCTTCGTATGCGTATTGAAATTGAAGTTGTTTCAACTGACCAATTAACTTATGATGAATTTATTCGTTCAATGCCATCTCCAATGACGATTGGTATTTTTGAATTAAATCCGCTTCCGGGGCAAATACTTTTAGGTGTTAGCTTTGAAGTTCTATCTTGTATTGTAGACCGTATGCTAGGCGGTTTGGGATTAAGCGAATATAAACAACGTGAGTTAACTGATATTGAAGAAGCTTTGTCTAAAAAGGTTATTGAACGAATTGTTAAAGCTTTGGAAAATGCTTGGAGTAACATTGTTCCTGTTCAAGGTAATGTTGTTGGCTTGGACAATAACTATCAAATGGTTCAAGTTGCTTCAACAGGTGAAATTGTTGCATTGATTACATTTGAAGTTCAAATTGCCGGAAAATATTTCGGTTTAATCAGTTTATGCTTCCCATACCCAGTATTAGAAACTGTTTTGGGTAACTTATCAACTCAACATATTTTCCAAACAAAAGGTATTATTGCTACAACTGAAGAACGTCAAAAAATGATTGACAAATTGAATACTTCAAAGGTTGATTTAAGTGTATTATTTGGCTCTACTGATATTTCTTTGGAAGAATTCTTAGACCTAAAAGAAGGTGACATCATTAAACTTGATGCAAAAACGACAGATGACTTAATCGTAAAAGTTAACGGTGAAAAGAAATACTTCGCAAGACCGGGAACATTGAAAGACAAGGTTTGTGTTAAAATAACAGAAGTTTATGATCACCAAAAAGATTTATTAAAACATTACTACGAAAAAGGAAAACTATAAAGAAAGGGATTTTCAGAATGCTTGAAAATGACGATTTTGATAATTTAAACCCAGATATGCCACACGATGATGACATGTCACTTGGTGATAACTTTGATGATAACCAACAAAATGATGGCTTAGATTTTGGTGATAGCATTGAAAATCTTGGCGAAGTTAATAATGTTGAAGGTAATGATGATTTTGTAGGCTCATTCACTTCTTCAAATGAAGTGCATGAAGGTAACGATATGTATGGAATGGATGATTCACCGTTAGTTGGTGAAGGATATGAAGAGCCAAAACAAAAAGAAACCGTTACTGTTCAACCGGTTAAATTCGCATCTTTTGATGATGCTCCAAATGCTTCCGGTGAAGCTTCTAAAAATTTAGATAACTTATTAGACATCAAACTACAATTAACTGTAGAATTAGGTAGAGCAACACTTCCTGTTAAAAAAGTTTTAGAGTTGACTCGTGGCTCAATTATTGAGTTGGAAAAGATTGCGGGTGAACCTGTTGAACTATATGCGAACGGAAAATTGATTGCGCATGGTGAAGTTGTAGTAATTGAGGATAATTTTGGCTTACGTATTACAAGCATGACAGAGCCGGAAAACAGATTAAACGGACTTCAATAAAAACACTTGAAATTCAATTTTGTTTATGGCAGAATGAATTTACAACTTAATAAGTAATGAAATGGCAAGATAGCTCACACGGTGAGGCTTGACAAAACGAGTCAGATACACCAGCTGAGCAGGAAGCCAAAATGGATTTCTAAAAAGAAATGGCAAGATAGCTCAGCTGGTGAGAGCGCTCGGCTCATACCCGGGAGGTCCTCGGTTCGATCCCGAGTCTTGCTATTTTTTTGCCAATTTTACAAAAAATTATGTTGTTTTTACCACCCGAGTAATCGCCTCGCACTGCGCTCTTCAACTGTATTGGAAAGCATGATTTTGTTTGTACGGGTAATGTGATTTATTTGGGAAAACTTGCTCTGTGAGGGCATTTGAGAGGTCGGAAAAATCATTTTAACCGTACATCAAACTGAGCTAAAACGTGCTTTCTCTAAGATGTACGGGTAAAATGATTTAATTGAGCAACGCATTGTTATTACTGAATTTCAAGGCTATATTTACGTTGTACGGATAAAGTGAGCCAAAAAGGAAAAGCCCAATTTGAAATTTTAAAAAAATCTAACACTTAGTTTGATATTTACGACCTATTTTTATTCTAATTGATTCAGAAACGACACAAAGCTCGGAATTGGTGTTCCAATTCTTTTAATTCAGAGGTAATGTGTCACTACCATGAATGAAAATGA
>ENA-OPUE01000324-OPUE01000324.1-human-gut-metagenome-genome-assembly--contig:-NODE-324-length-42417-cov-27.089774_pt1 | contig 42417 bp, 30 predicted proteins | sample MGYA00241466_ERZ501924 | MGnify/ENA primary metagenome ERZ501924 (study PRJEB25962, sample SAMEA2042223) | human gut metagenome | biome: human gut; feature: human-associated habitat; material: faeces...
GGAGGTCGTAGTATTCTGCCTTGCTATCTGCTGTAGACTCCAACTGCTCGATGGCTGTGGTGCTGCCGCCGACGCTAATGCTGAACATTCTGGCACCAGCTGCAGGAGCAGATGAGTTATCTACCATGTAAGCACGGAAAGGCTTGCTGCCCACAGACTTTGTTGTTGTTTCACCCAACAGCTTGGCAGGGTTCATCAGCTTGGCGCCCTTCACGATATAGCAGTTGTTATCAGTATCCTTGCTGAACTCCTTTTTGGTATAGATACCCTGGAGCTTGTAGTTGGCGTCAGCAGTTTCTGCAGTCTGAACGTCTTTTGCAATCTCCTTGTCGGCTTCAGTGAATTTGAGCTCGGTGGCTCCATCATTCATCTTGATGATAACAGGAGTACCAGCCTCGATGCTTCCCTCAATCTCTTCGAGTTCTACGGTTTCTGTAACATCATCAGCTGAAAGGAGTTTGAAGGCACGGAAGTTCTGACCATCGAGAGATACCTCGAATGGCAGGCAGAGCGTTGCCCAGGTAGTGCCCGCATTCATTGTGCGGCTATAAGATGCAGCCTTGGCTGCGAATGGCTCGTAAGCCACGAAGTCCTTATCGTCGTCAAGAGCGAGATTATCCGTAGCAAGAGGTTCTCCCGTTGCTCCTATCTTCTCATCGCCATTCTTGCCTACCAGCTTGGTGAAGTAGCCAGTCTTGTAGTTGGCGTATTTGTAATTGTCCTTGTCTTTATCTGTGTTCTTGTTATACTCTATAAAACCTTTGAGTTTTATACAATTAAAGAACATATTAGAACCTGTTTCTACGTTGGTCGTTACAAACTCATCGCTGGCGTAGATGGTTGTGAGAGCGGAGCACTCATTGAACATCTGACTCATATCCGTCACTTCCGCTGTGTTGAACTTTGTGAGGTTGAGCGAGGTTAGACCTGAGCATTTTTTGAACATAAAGCACATATCCATCACTTTCGCTGTGTTAAAGTTAGTGAGGTCGAGCGAGGTGAGAGCGGAGCATTCATAGAACATATAGGCCATAGAAATCACATTTCCGGTGTCGAAATTAGTAACATCAAGAGATTTGAGACCAGAGCAGTTCATGAACATAGAGTACATATTCCTCACTTTCGCTGTATTGAACTTAGTGACGTCGAGCGAGGTGAGACCTGAGCAGTTATTGAACATATAGAACATATTCGTCACATTTCTGGTGTCGAAATTAGTAACATCTAGAGATTTGAGACTAGAGCAGTCTGAGAACATAGACATAAGAGTCGTCACATTCGCTGTATTGAACTTAGTGACGTCGAGCGAGGTGAGAGTAGAGCAATTCGCAAACATGAGTTCCATATTCGTCACCTTCTCGGTATTAAGATTCTCGATGCCTTCTATATTGGCCAGATTTTTGCATTCATAGAACCAGTAATAACAGCTTGTTGGTCTTGCATTGGCAAACGAAGCATCGAAGACCACCTTCTTGATTTCATTTTTATGCGTACGCCACCCTGGATCAGTAATCCCCACATTTAGGTCATAAGCTCCTTCGGGCTTGACTCCCTTGTAACGGAATGTAAGAGTTCCAGTAGCATTGTCAAACTCGGCATACCCACATCCAGGAGTAAAGTAACCATCCGTGCCGCAGTTGGCATAGTTGTGGTCAGTCTTGCTGGCAACATACTCTAATGTTGTGCCTTTGAGCGAGGTGCAATCATAGAACATATTATAACTATATTCAACCTTGTCCGTAACAAAATTATCGCTGGCGTAGATGGTTGTGAGAGCGGAGCAGCTATAGAACATATTGTTCATACCCGTCACATTCGCGGTATTGAAATAAGTAACATCTAGCGAGGTGAGAGATGAGCAGCATTCGAACATACTGTTCATATTCGTCACCTTCGCGGTATTGAAATGAGTAACATCTAGCGAGGTGAGAGATGAGCAGTAAGCAAACAAGCGGTTCATATTCGTCACCTTCGCGGTATTGAAATGAGTAACATCTAGCGAGGTGAGAGATGAGCAGTTAAAGAACATGTAGCTCATATTCGTCACCTTCTCTGTATTCAGATATTCCAGACCTGTAATTGTTTTCAGTTTTGTGAGATTCGCAAAGAATTTGTACAACGATGTAGGAGTGTATGTGCTAAAGCTCTTATCGAAAACAATGTGCACAATTGTGCCATTCCCTAAATTCTTATTGATAGTAGCCACCTGCTGTCTATCTTCCACCCAAGCACTATTTTCAGGAAGGGTTTCACCCACATTTTTCTTGAAAGTCAAAGTTTGGGTGGAGGATTCATACGTTGCTATATACTTAGAACTGGAAGCTGACGTCTGCGCCACCATGCCGGCTGGCAGAAGCAACAACATGAGCAACATCAATGGGAACAGAGCGAATCTACAAAACTTCGCCCCCCCCATTGTACATACGGCCGGCTTGCGACCCATGGGATTGATTTGTAAATCTTTTCATCATAAACATTATGTTTTGTTATTATTTTTCATCAAGAAATTACTGAATACTGATTGCCATCAGACTGACTACCAGACACACGAACGTGATAAACACTACGCCGAGAATGAGGCAGATATAGAAACGCCCTCTCCTGATGAAATCACCCAAGCTGAAATGATACATCGGGTAATCATCAAGATAGGTCCTGTATTCCCTCACCATGACATTAATCATGATGCCAACATAAATGAGGAGAAACAAAGCTACTATCAGGATAGCCTGTTCTTCTTTGGCTAATGATTCTATTATACTTTTCATGGTGCAAAGATAGTGTTTTTCTTTGAAACAAGGTGTCGCATTCCCCCACATAGGTGTCGCATTCCTACAAAAAAGGTGTCTCATTCGTGGGGAATGCGACACCTAATACATACTTTTTAACAGTTTTTCTCTCTCCAAGCCGTAGGAGAGCAGCCTTCTTTCTCTTTGAACATACGGTAGAGATGGGTACGGGAAGAGAAGCCGCACTCGGCAAGCCAGAGGCGGAAATTTCTATGGGAAATTCAGTTGTAAACCAGTTTGCAATACAAAGAAAATAAAAAAATCTAGCGACCCCGTAAAATGCGGTGTTGCTAGATTTTTTTTAAATCTTATTCTAGTGACCCCATAAAACGCGGTGTTACTAGAAATATAAGAAAATCCTATCCTTTATACCCCTTATTCTGCACCAGTTTCTTATTCAAATCGATGCATTTCTGCGGTATCGGGAAGACGGTGGTGTAGCCGGATTCCTCGCCCTGAAGTGGGGTGCGGAGATCATAGGCTGCCGTAAACTTACCGAAACGGATGAGGTCCTGGCGGCGCCAGCCCTCCCATACCAACTCCAACAATCTCTCTTCCAGGATGTTCGCAAGCGTTGCCTTGCGATTAGGCATACCTACACGAGCACGGATTTTGTTGAGTTCCACATCGCCATTCTCACCCAGGCGAACCTTGGCTTCCGCCTTCATCAGCAGCACATCGGCATAACGGAAAAGAACGATGTCGTTGCTCTGCAACTTGCCATCCATATACGAAGTTCTATCTACCTCGTATTTCGCCATTCTCGCTCCAGCCGTCTTGATATACTTGCTGTTGGTCAGGTTCTGAGCCACTTCAAAAGGCTGATACTCCAGGGGCTTGCCATTATCCATCAGCAGTTCCTTGCCATCTACCTTCACTACGCCCGCCACAAAGTTCTTCTTGCAACGGGTATCCTCGTCAGCTTCGCCATAACGGTTGGCCTTCATCGTAGCAATCGTAGCACAGGTACCATTCTCACTACCCCATCCCAAGGCACCACCATGCGTATAATGGTAAGAGCGGAAAAGGTAATGAAACTGGTTGGTATAGATATTCTTATCCATCGGAATGGTAAAGATGTTCTCCTTCGAAGTCTCATTGTGCGTAGAGAAATTGAAGGCATCATCTGCCTCCAGGTCATACCCCTCCTCGGCAAGCTTATCGCAATAGTAAATGCAGGTTTCCCAGGCATTCAACTTCTTGCTGCGGTTGGCACTCGCCTTGCCGCCATTGAGCAGAGAGGCGCCGTCGGCTGTCTGTACCATGAAATAGATATCCTTGCCCTTAGGTCGCTTAGCGTAACCCTTGGTCCAATCATCAAACATATAAATCTCGGCATTCAGCGCCAGTTTTGCCAGCAGGAAATTAACCACAGGCTGCGTGATGCGACCGTAGTAATTACCCTCCTTGTTACTATGCTCATCCGGAAGATAAGGCAACACCTGCTGCAACTCGCTGAAAACGAAATGGAAAACCTCGCTTCGATCGCTTTGTAAAGGAAGAGAGGCAGCTGTAACCGAAGGAAGAGTGGCATCGGCCAGTGAACCGGTATCTCCTCCCAAAGCATTCGCATAAAGGGCTGTTTCTCCCAAAGACAATACCACCGGAACCCTGCCAAACATATCCATCGCCTCGTAATACATCAATGCCCTGACGGCACGAACCTCTGCCATAAACTGGTCTTTCTGATTCGCCGTGAGCAGAGACGACTTGGCTTCGATGATATCGAGCGACTTGTTTGCCAGCACTATCACCTTATAGAGATACTTCCAGGTATCATAAAGCGGCTCATCATCAGCCGTCCAGTCATGGCGGTACATGGCATTCCACAATCCACCGTCATACCAGTCGCCGCCACGAATCGGAATCATCGCCTCGTCGGTGGTCAGCGTATTGTAGTCGTAGATTCCACGGCAGGTGCCCTGAATACCCTCACTCTCGTTGGTGCCGCCGATATAATTATAGAGTGAAGCCACGGCATTGGTATAAATATCTGAGGCTGAGCCATAAATGGCTTCTTCATCGAGCTGATCCTTCGGATGCTCATCCAGACACGAGGTCATCGTCAGCGATGTCATTGTCAAGGCTGCTATCAAGAAAAAGTATATTCTATATCGTTTCATATTTTTCTGCTTTTAGAATTGAACACTCAAACCCAGCGAGAAGGTGCGGTAAAGCGGATAGGTGCGCTTGTCGTCGATACCCATTGTGCTGTTCACCACATAACTGTTGATTATCGGGGTCAATCCGCTGTAGCTGCTGATGGTTGCGAGATTGTTCACGCTTGCCGATACCCTAAGCGACTGCACCACACCCTTGCGGATTGGAATATCATAACCCAGGGTGAGATACTCGAAGTTAAGATAATCACCCTTCTCCAGCCAATAATCGGATACATTCTGGTCAACGATGTTCTTCTCCGGAGCTCCCTTCAGTACATTGTAATCCGGGAAACTCGACATATTGGTGTAAGCCAGACCCGTGCCGTTGAAGATTTTGTGTCCGAAGGCTCCATTCATCTGCAAAGAGAGATACCAGTCGCGATAACGGAAACTGATATTGGAACCCAGCGTCACCTTTGGCGTTGCCTGTCCGGCGATATATCTGTCACCGCCATCGCTCAGATCCACGGTTTCGTTCTTATCCAAATCTTCTATATCATAGCGATAATGCCCGTTGCCATCTTCTATAAGTCCCTTGCAATGAGGAAGATAGAACACACCCAGCGGCTGACCTACTATCTGATAGACCACATTGTTATAGCCGCCATGCTGACCGGCACCCGATAAGGCTCCCATCGCCGTGATATCTGCAGCCGACATCTGCATGCCCTCGTATTCGCCGCTGAGCGAAAGGAGTTTGTTCTTCTGCCAAGCCAGATTCATGTTGATGTTCAGCTCCATATCCTTCTTCTGTATAGGCGTGATGGAGAAGCCCAACTCCAATCCCTGGTTGCTCATCGAACCGATGTTAGCCAGCAGTTTGTCGTAGGCAAAAGGTGGCACCGGCACATCGTAGGCATAGAGCATATCGGTGGTCTTGGAATAGTAATACTCAGCCGTCAACACCAGGCGGTTGTTCCATAAACCCAGGTCGGCACCCAAGTTCCAGGTGGCACGCGTCTCCCACTTCAGGTCGGGATTGTTGTTGCGAATCATGCCCATCGTTACCGTAGGCGAACTGTTCACCGAAACGATGCCGTTCTGTCTCACCGTGTTCATGGTGGTATAGGCAGAGATGCCGCCCAGGTTACCCGAACGTCCATAACCCGTACGCAACTTGAGCATCGTAACCGCCTTGAGATGGCGAACCCATTCTTCCTGCTTCATATCCCAGGAAAGGGAAACGGACGGGAAGAAGCCCCAGGTATGGTCGTCGCCCACCATGGAAGAACCGTCGCCACGCATGGAAACCGAAAGACTGTACTTATTATATAAGGTATAGTCGATATTGCCCATCACGGAAGCCAGCGCCTGGTCTTCGTAGTTGCTGTCTGTACCGCCGAAAGGACGGGAAGCGGCAGCACCGATGTTGTGATAATACGTATCATTATTAGAGAATCCCTTCGCCGAAGTCCAGAACCCCGTGCGGATATCCTTCTGATACTCAGCACCAGCCATCGCCTTAAGGCTGTGGATGCCCCACGAGCGCTGATACTTCAGGGAAACATTGGCAAGCCATTCCTCGCTCTTGAACTCCCCACGATAGAGATTACCCTGCGCCCACACCCAGGTAGGACAGAACTGGTTGTTCTCATTGGAAGTATAACTGTATGCCCCGAAGGCAGAAATACTCAAGTTGCTCAAAATATCATAGTTCAACTTCAAGTGGGCATTGAAGTTCATGTTCTTCGTGTCGCTGCGCTCCTTGAGCAAGATTCCGGGAGGATTCACCTGCGAAGCTGCCCCATTCTTCACCCAACTGCCATTCAGCTTATCATAAGGATAGGTAGGATTCATGGCATCGGCAGAATAGAAAAGCGCCTGACTGTCGAAGATATCATTGTTCTTGTAGGATGAACCGAATACGCCGAAATCGCCCGTCAGTCTATCGCCAAACGCCTTCTGGGTGACATCAATCTTAGCCACCAGGTTGCGATAGCCCTTGCTCCGGATGATGGTATTATGGTCGATATAGCCGAAGGAAGCACGATAGTTGCTCTGCAGAGTACCGCCGCTGAAGGCGAGATAATGGTTCTGCACATTTCCGGTACGGGTGATGGCCTTGCGGAAATTGGTATCAAATCCCTTGTTGTTATATTCCAGCCCATACTTCTGCGCAGCAGCAATGTATTCGGCGGCATTGAGCATCTCCATACTCTTGTACATCGCCTCAATGCCATAGTTGCCCTCGTAAGAAATCTGGAATCCCTTGCCCGTTCCCTTCTTGGTCTTCACCTGGATAACACCCGAAGCACCACGGGAACCATAGAGAGCGGTTTCGCTGGCATTTTTCAACACGGTAAAGCTTTCGATATCAGCAGGATAGATAGTAGCAAGCGTTGCCACATCCGATGTAACGCCATCGACGATAACCAGCGGATCGTTGCCGCCCATGATGGAAGTGGTACCACGAACTCGCACAGAATTCAGCATGGCAATACGGTCGAGACCATTGGTAGTAACGTTCACACCTGCCGTCTGTCCGCTCAAGGCATCAAGGGCATTATTGAGCATGCCCTTCTTCAGCAGTTCAGGCTCCACTACGCTCACCGAACCGGATAAGCGCAATGAGTCCAAACCTTTGATATTTACCGTCTGGGCATAGAGGGTCTGGGGTGCAAGAATCATCGCACCCATGGCATATATTATGACTTTTAAATTCTGTTCCATAACTATATCTTCATTTAGTTTAGGCTCAAATCCATTTCGACTGCAAATATAATAAAAAAGAATGATACAAAGTCCCTTTTTGCGAAAAATCTTTCGAAAAAAGATTCAAAAATCTAAAAGTTCAAGGTAATCATAAAGTTCAAAGTAATCATAAAGTTCAAAGCTCAAAGTTCAAAGTTCAAAGTAAACAAACGGAAAAAGGAAGCCAAGGCAAATACAAACTTGCTCGACTTCCTTTTATTTCATTTATATAAACGAGAACCACTATACCAAGGTTCCGTGCTTATCAATGTTATCAGGACTTTCTTAGAAAGAGAAAGCCCAAAATTTACTTCTTCACCTTCAAGCCGCTCTCAATGCTTGCCAGTTCATCGCTGAACTCAACATCCACCTTCAAGCGTTCCTCCACCTTCGTAGTGCTGTGGATAACGGTGCTATGATCACGATTACCAATCAGTTTGCCCACTCTCGAAGCCGGCATCTTGATAAGTTTCTGTGCCAGATACATCGCCACCTGACGTGCCTCCACGTACTCACGCTTGCGGCTCTTGCTGTTCACGGCAGCCACAGTTACCTTATAATGAGAGCATACAGCCTCAACAACCTCATCCAAGGTCAAGACCTTTGTGCTCTCCTCCACCTTCACGGCGCGCTTCACTACACGCTCAGCCAGACGGATATCAATATTGCTGTTATATACAATACTATATGCCAGCAAACCATTGAGGGCACCCTGCAGGTCACGTACACTGCCGTTGCAGGTTTGGGCGATATAAGAAACCACATCCTTAGGAATCTTCAAGCCGTCCTTACGAATCTGGCTGCTCACGATATCTTCGCAAAGCTCCACATTCGGCTTCTCCAACTCGGCTACCAAACCGCAGGAGAAACGGGTAATCAAACGGTCTGGCATATCCTTCAACTCTACCGGAGGACGATCACTAGCCAGAATGATACGCTTACCATTACGGAAGAGATGGTTGAAGATATGGAAGAAGGTATTCAAAGTCTTTGCCTTTCCTGCCCAATCCTGCACATCATCCACAATCAGAATATCGATAGACTGATAGAAGTTGATGAAGTCGTTGCTCGCATTATGCAGCACAGCATCCGTATATTGTGTCTGGAACAATCGGGCACTGACATACAACACGCGCTTCTGAGGATACAACTGCTTGGCTCTCAATCCGATGGCGTTCACCAAATGGGTCTTTCCGCTACCAGAAGGACCATATACGAACATCGGGTTAAACTGCGTGGTATTCGGATGCTCAGCGATAGACAATCCCACCGAACGAGGCAACTTGTTGCTCTCGCCCTCTACATAGGTAGTAAAGGTGAGTTTCGGATCAAGCTGGGTGTCAATATCTTCCTGCTGCATCTCGGCTGGCGCTCCAGGAACATTCTGATACATCGCATGCTGCGATTCCTCTTCCACGTCCGCTGAATCAGCATCTACTCCCTGAGCCACCTGCGGTGCCTTGTCAGCTGCCACTACGCGGTAGGTGAGACGGATACCGTCGCCAAAATTTCGATGAAGCACCTTACTTAACAAGCCAACATAATTCTGTTCCAAATACTCGTAAACAAACGGACTTGGAACTTGAACCAATAAAGTCTTAGTCGAAGGCTTGTACGACTCGAAGACTATTGGTCTAAACCATGTATTATATTGCTGCTCTGACACATTATCCTTTATGAACAAAAGACTATTGTCCCAAAGCGCTTTTGGACATGCTAACATTGACACTTATTACCTATTTATTGTTATATTGTTTAATAAACCTATTTCAAATGATTACTATGAAAACACACCACTTGGATATGAAATCGGATGCAAAGGTACAAAAAAAAACGGAGAGTAACAAATCGCCCCATTTATAATATTTTAATACATCATCACAACCAGTTGAAAATCAAGCAACTAAGAAAGTTATCCACAGTTGCGTTTTATAGCGGTGAAACAATTTTGCAACACCCCGAAATGGCTAAACTTCAACTAGTTCTGTACACATTTCGGGGCGTGAAACATCGATTTTGCTATTTAGACAAAATTAATTTAAGAAATTTCCACTTTTTCTAGTATTTTAGGACAAAAAGCCCCTGTTTACTTGTCTTTTCTGCCAAAGATGGAGAAGTGGACATAACGCTTTGGATGAGCCTTCAGGTCGATAACCAACGAATCGGCATGCGACATGGTTGAGGTCATGTTGTCGTAGAGCTTGGTATCATTCATCAACAAGCCCAGACTACCCTTGCCGCTGTTCAACTGGTCAGTGAACTTCTGTGCACCTTCCAGGGTAGCGTTTACTCTATTCAGTGTACCCTGCACATCCAGATCAGCCAGGTTGGCTGTCAGTCGGTTGGTATTGTCGAGCACACCATTTGCCTTTCTAATCATCCCCGGCACCTGCTTGTTCAGCCCCGCCATCAAAGTATTCAACTCACGGGTAGAAACAGTCAGGTTGTTGGTGATGGTCTCTACATGATGAAGAGAGGCAGCAATGGCTGGGTCAGCCAAGAGTGCATTCACGTTGGTCAGGATAGAATCCAACTTAGGCAACATCTTCTCAACTACAGGCACCAGCTGGGCAGCCTTTCCCATCATGCCCGCATTCACGGTACCCGGGATAACGCTACCTGGTTCTATACGCTCACGAGGATTGTTGGCAAGAAGAAGATTCACCTGTAGGTTGCCCATGATGTCCTTCTCGATTTCAGCCATACTTCCCGCAGGGATTCTCAAATCCTTGTTGATATCAGCCTTTACCTTGATAGGACCATTGCCAGAATAGTCGTAATCCACTTTATCTACAGTGCCCACCTTATATCCGTCGGCATAGATAGGAGTAGAGGCGCCCAAACCCTGGATGTCATCAAACGTCATGTAATAGGCGTTGTTGGTAGAGAACAGGTTGATACCTTTCAGAAAGTTAATTCCGAAATACATCACCAAGATACCAACAATAGCGACCAACGCTATCCTAATTTCCTTTGTAAATTTCATATCTTCCTAATTTTGTTCTTTTTATTATACCTTATTATATATAGAGATAGATAGAGAGGTATGGCATACGAGCATCATTTGTTCCGGTTCTGCCTGAACTCGCGAATCGCCTGATTCACGTCATATTTCTCTCCATTCTTGAAGGCAATGATAAATGCCTCCGGGAACTTATCCAATTTCTCCTTGCGAAGGCGATAAATCTCATTATAGTTGGTAGAAGAACCGATGGTGTATTTCACCAGACTGCCCTCCTTGAAACTATCGAATTCCGTTTCGCCCTTGAAATGAGCATCACCCTTGCGAAGCATCCTGTCGCCCACGAAGATCTGAAGCTTGAATACAGGAGTTTCCTCCTTCTCTTTCTCTACCTTCTTCGAAGAATCAACCTTTATTGAGGAACCTACCTTTCGTACAGAATCAGCATTTCTTGAAGAACCTTCCTTCTTGGCTGCTTCCATCTTCTTGGCTGCAGGTGCAATCTTCTTCGCCGGAATCAGCTTAGCCGAAGCAGTTTCCTTCTCCTTATACGAATCAGGAACGATGGTTGGCACAGCAGATACCCTACGCTCTGAGGCACGATAAGGCACGGAAACCGACTTATCGTATTTGTTTTTATAGTTGCTGAATGCCTCGTAGATACCCTTGGCGATGTCATCCACCTTATTCTTATCATTCAGGAGTCGCTCCTCATCAGGCGTAGTGATAAAGCCCAACTCTATCAGGCAGCCCGGCATCGAGGTTTCTCTGAGCACCAGGAATCCTGCCTGATGTACACCCTTGTTAGGACGCCCGGCACCTTCACACACGCTGCGCTGAATCATTCGTGCCAGATCCACGCTGCGCTCCATGTTCTTACCCTGGATAAACTCGAAGATGATGTAACTCTCTGACGATTTCGGGTCGAAACCTTCATAAGCCTGCTCGAATCCCTTCTCCATCGAGATAACCGAGTTCTCTCGCATCGCCACATCCAGATTGTCCTTGGCGCGGTGCATACCCAGGGTATAGGTTTCAAAGCCACGAGCCACCTTGCCGGCTGGCAGTGCATTGGTATGCACCGAGATAAACAGGTCGGCATTGGCACGGTTGGCAATATTCGCACGTTCATGAAGCGGCACAAACTTATCCTGCGTACGGGTGTAGATGACCCTCACCTCGGGCATGTTCTGTTCCACATATTTACCGAAGCGCAAAGCCACGGTAAGATTCACGTCTTTCTCCTTCGACATGGCGCCTCTCGCACCCGCATCATGACCACCATGACCCGGGTCGATAACCAGCGTAAAACGCTTGTTGGCTGCAAATGCCGTCACTACCAGCATGCACATCAAAGCCAACAGCAATGCTATTTTCTTATACATCATTCAGATGATTTTGCAAAATTACTACTTTATTATCAGAAAACCTAAATCTATAGTTAAGTTTTATCATTTGTTAATACAACTTCCACTCCAGCGCCGTCACTATCGGCTCCCATCGGCGGATTAACCTTAGTAACAGACAATTGAATCTCCCGGATAGCGGGATAGGCTGCGAAGAGCGATTCGCCGATTCTTCCTGCCACATGCTCCAGCAGCTTGCTGGGCTTCGCCATTTCCCGCTTCAGCAGTTCATACACCTCGGCATAATTGATGGTACCGCTGAGTTCATCGGTCTGCATGGCTCGGGTGAAATCATATTCCAGCGACAGGTTGATAAGATAGTCGTTACCCACCGTGTTCTCCTGCTCCAGCACGCCATGATAGGCATGGAAGCGGACATTCCTGAGATAAATCTTACTGCTCTTCACCATCGCTCGCAGATTCAAAAGGGTTCTTTTCCTCAAGATTGCACCTGTCTTCCTGGTTCTCATCGTTGAGATATTTCTTAAGAGATCTCTCCACTCCCACACGCCAGGTGTTCAGGGTTTCAGAGGTAAGCTGAAGCTGATCTACCAACTTGATGACATTGGCGATAGGCATGCGATAGCGCAGCACTCCGGAAATCAACTTGGCATAGTTCCAATACTCAGGATTAAACTTCTCGCTCAGTCCCTCTACGGTAATCTTATAGCCTCGCTTGTTCACAAACTGGAAGTCGTATCGTTTCTGCCCCTCACTGGTCACAGTCTTGATAATCTTTCCCTTAGTCACCGATTTCGGCAGCATGATACCTTCGTCTTCATCCTGCAAACCGGTAAATATCTCGTATGGATGCCCGTTGAGCAATCCCACCAGGGCTACCCACTTTTCCTTGTTGTTCTGGTATCTCACCACGTCGCATTCCAATTCCTTAGGGCGCACCTCCACCACCTCCGGGTCGCAGAGGGTGCCATGCGTCTCCTCGGAAACGACTTTTGCCAATGGCAGATGAAGCTTGCTCCAATCGGCAGCATGCCCATCGAAATGCTCATGGAGGGTAGCCAAGCCTTCCTTCAGTTCTGTCAACAAAGCCAGACTTGCTTCCTCGAAACTCATATCTTCAGTATATTTCATATCAAACGTTTAATAATTAGCTGCAAAATTAAAACAATATTTCTAAAATATGAAACGTTTGGGCAGACATTTCTTGAAAAATTCGCCGATTGGACGATAATTAACCAAAAATTGCTATAGAAGTCGGTTCTTTTCGGAAAACTTTCAGTATCTTTGCAATGTATTTACATCAGATGAACAATACTGATAAGAAGAATTTATAAGCTGAAATCATAAATAGAAAAAGATATGGAATCAATCAAGAAAAGAACCTCTATCCGCAAATATGCCGACAAGGAGGTAACAGATGAACTTTTGAACCAGTTGCTTGAAGAGGCGATGCGCACTCCTACCATGGGCAACCTGCAGCTCTACAGCGTAGTGGTAACCCGCAGCGAAGAAGGCAAGAAGGCTCTGGCACCCGCCCACTTCAACCAGCCCATGGTAACAGGCGCCCCGGTGGTACTCACCATCTGCGCCGACTATCGCCGCACCACCCTCTGGGCGGAAAACCGCAAGGGTACGCCAGGATACGACAACATCCTCTCGTTCATGAATGCGGCTACCGATGCCCTGCTCTTTACCCAGACCTTTACCAACCTGGCTGAAGAAGCGGGCTTGGGGACCTGCTTCCTGGGCACTACGGTGTATATGCCAAAGATGATCATCGACACTCTGAAGTTGCCGAAACTCGTGATGCCGGTGGCTACCCTCACCATAGGATGGCCAGCCGAACAGCCAGACCAGACCGACCGCCTGCCATTGCGCAGCATCATCCACAACGAGCATTTCGAGGATTATACCCCAGAAAAGATTGATGATTTCTACGCCGAGAAGGAAGCACTGGAAGAGAACCAGGAGTTTGTACGCATCAACAACGTAGAAACCCTGGCCCAGGTTTTCACCGATATCCGATATACCAAGAAGGATTGCGAAGCCATGAGCATCGGCTTCCTCGATGCCCTGAAGCAGCAGGGATTCCTCAAGTAAAAAAAAGAGGGTGTGTCAAAAGTCCAAGACACACCCTCTTTTATTTTACCTTTAGTTTTACTTATTGAAACCGGTAACCTCTACGTATGGAGCCTGACCTCTGCCATCCTCATTGCGATAAGAAACCGTAATCTTCTTGCACTCATTCGGCATCAGACTGAAGTAGTTGTCGCTGTAGATAACAGGCAGAATCTGCTCGCCATCACCACCCTTCAGGTTCAAACGAATCAAGAGGGCTGGCACAATGCCCGTATTGCGGATTTCAACCTCGCCAATCCACTCTTCACCCTGCTGAACAAAGCGCTTGCCACTGATGGCAACCGTAGCCTTTGGCAGTTTAGAAAGTGCCTGGAGATTATCCTCCTCCTTACCCATCACGTAGAAGTTGTCAGATACAATCTGATTGTTCTGCTCAAGCGTCAACTTGATGTAATAAACAGCCTCATCCGGCTCGCTTACGCTTACCGCATCAAGAGTCTGGTCTTCACCCACATTCACTTTCTGGCTTTCCTCTTTAATCAGCTTTCCGTACATATCGAAAATCTGAGCCTTAGCCACCAGACCATTCTTGGCACCACCGGCAAAGTTGACCACCTCGGCAACCTTCTTCACCGGATTATACTGGATATGCAATGGCTCACAAGCCTTCTTCACACCAAAGTAAGCAGCAGTTGGCTCGAAGTAATAATCGTAGGTACACCAAACCATGCTTGGCCAGCAGGCATGACTCATCCAGATAAGCAAACCGAGACGATCCTGCTGAGAAGACTCGTACATCGCACGATAGCCATCATAGTTCAGCCACTGTGCCCACTTGGTAAACTGCTCTGCACTCTGAGGCTTGCCATAACGCATTTCCATGATGTTGTTGAAAGATTCACCTCCCTGGGCACCCTTCAATGTATAGTCATGCTGTCCCCAGGCATCGCTTTGTGGCCACAGATGCTCCGGTTCCATCATTCTGCTCAGCGATTCGAAGGTAGGAACATTAGGCATACCACGCTCCGAATGCAACTTATGGCTCTGGTTAGCGAAGTAGAAAGATGGTGATTTCATCTGGTAAGGACCATGGCCGCTCACACCCAGGTCGGCTGAGCTAGGAATATAGCCCAACTGTGGATGAATCGCCTTCACCTGCTCTCTCAGCACCTTGTCGATGGATGCAGGAGGGAAGCCCTCGTTTCTGCCGCAATAGATGCCGATACATGCATGACTGCGAATGCGGGAGATGTAATCGGCAGAGTTCTCGAGGAACATCTTGTCGTCATCAGGATCTGGTCCGTCCCATGGGTTCGCCAGCCAGAAGTCCTGCCATATCATGATACCATACTTATCGCATGCCTCATACAGTTCCTCATCGCCAATCTGTCCTACCCAGTCGCGAATCATATTGTAGTTCATCTCCTTATGATAACGCACGGCAGCATCGTATTCACGTCCGCGATAATTGAGGTTGGTCTCCGAGAAGCCCCAGTTACCGCCCAATGGGTTCAGTCGCTTGCCGTTGATGTAAATCTTGGTCTGGGTCTCCAGGTCAGCATAGCTCATCTGGCGGATACCAGCCTTATAGGTCACCTCAGAAAGCATCTCGCCGGAAGCCTTATCCGATACCTTGAATCCGGCATCATATAAATAAGGTGAACCATAGCCATTAGGCCACCAGAGATTCATGCGCTGGTTCTTGAGCTGTGGATAATCAACTGGAGCAAAAGCCACCTCACGCTTCTCGTTTGGCTGCAGACTTACTTCCTTCTCGAACTTAATCTTACCGATAAAACCGGTCAGTTTCACGGTCTTTGCCACGGCGTCCGCATTCTGCAGGAACACAGATGGGGTCATCGATGCCAGGGTATCAGGCAAGTTTAATGTAGATGTAACCACTGGGTCTGAAACACTTACACCATTATCATGAGTAAGATATACATCATTCCAGATACCGATTTCACGCCCTGGGGTATTGGTAATCCAGTCCCATCCGATAGAAGCATGAAAGGTTGGGTTATCAGCACCCAACTCACCACCGTTCAAATCGGTGTTCTGGAGATTCTTCTGCTTCACCACGCCGAAGTGGGCATTCTTGATAACATGCACCTCCAACTTGTTGGCACCTGGCTTCAACTTATTCGTCACGTCGATGCGTGAGCGGATAAATGCACCATCGATACGTCCAATCTTCTGACCATTCAGCAATACATCCGCCTTCCAGTTGATACCATCGAAGTTGAGATAGGTATGCTGGTTCCTGTTGGCAGAAGGCTGATGGTTGATGGTGGTACGATACCAGAAATCGGAATTGAAGAACGACTCGGAAATCTGTCGCATATTGTCATCATAGCGGTTATCAGGCACCGCCCCGATGTTCATATAGCTGGTAAGCACGGTACCCGGCACGGTAGCCTGAATCCAGGCATCGCTTCCCTCGCGGCGCAACTGCCACTGGTTGAGCATCTGCTTGCCATTCTTGGAAGCCAGCGTATTGGCAGCCTCGGCATGCAAACCGCCCTTACCCATCACCTGCATTTCAGACAAGGCGAATCTGCCGGAAGCATCCGGTTCTATCAGCTGCAATTTCACATATCTGCCATGGCCCTTGCAAGCCACCTTCTCTACCAGTCCCTTCTGTTTCTGTTGTCCCAGGGTAGCAATATCGCTCCAATTCTTAGCATCATTAGAAACCTGAATCTTTCCCTGGCGAGCTTTGTTTACCCAGTAGAGATTCACCTGGTCGAAGTCAGCCTCTGTACCCAGATCCACATAGAGCCACTGCGCCTTGGCATCCTGCTTATGGGTCAAGCCGGATTTCCAGACACTTGAAAAGTGCATGGATGGACGCCAAGAAGTGGTGTTATCGATGAGTTTGATACGCCACCATGCTGCACCCTTCATTTTCATTTCGATGCGCACATGCTCATAGTTGCCCTGCTTTTTCAAAGGAATGTTAACATTCAGTTTTCTGAGCGGCAGGCGCACCACGTCCTGGAACTTGTTTGGGTCAGAGCTCACCTGCTGCCTGGTAGCCTCACCAGGAAGTCCGGTGCCTTTCTCTTCGCCAAGCACCTCCCATTTGGTACCATTATGCGAACCCAAAACACGGAGTACATAACCTTCGGAAGCCTTGTCCTTGTAGTAAGCCAGCTCACCGGTGAACTTCAGGTTCTTGAGGTTCACCTTCATGGCTTCCCAGTTGAACTCCACGAAAGCATCTTCACCTTTAATATATTGGCTTGTCACCGTATTTCCGTCAATCATCTTCTCCTTGTCACGGTTAGACAGCTCGCCCTCGTTGGTTTTCACGCTCAAGAACGAAGGAGCCTTACTGGTGATGATTCCATCGGTTACGAGATGTCCCGTAAGATTGAAATCAGCATTCGATGAAGTATATACCATTCGGTTCAAGGCGATGTTCCTATAGGTTTGATCCTTCACCATCTTAGGAGCCGTAAACTGCGATGGGCGTCCCGGATATTGTCCGATGCCCCTAGTCTCGGTCAGATTGTCTGCATACGTCAAGCCTAGACTTTGGCTGAGTAAAGCTAAAAACATAACTGCTTGTTTCTTCATTTTGTTTATTGAATAATTGATCTTACTAAGTTTTTGTGCAAAGTTACAAAAAAAATAGAAACCACGCTATATTTTAAACTAATTTATTTATTCTTGTAGATTTTAAGGGCAGAAAAAGAAAAAGCGCATCGGCAACTTTTATAAGTCCGATGCGCTTTTAATATTTAATTTACGTATTAACTGTTAACTATAAACCCTACTCCACAACAATAGGCTTGTACTTTGGTACCAATGCCTTCATGATGCACCAGCCTACCAGGTAAGCCACACTACAGATGCAGAATACAATCATGTAGGCTCCTGGCTTGCCATCGAAGCCCATAAAGGTGAAGGCTGAACCCTGACCCTCTGCGTAGGTGAAGAGCATACCGGAACCCTTATTAATCAAGAAAGAACCAATACCACCTGCCATCGCACCAATACCTGTGATGGTAGCAACGGTTGACTTAGGGAACATATCACCAATAGTTGAATAAAGGTTAGCAGACCATGCCTGATGACCTGCACCAAGCAAACCGATGATGATAGCTGGCCACCATGCACTGTACTCACCCATAGGCTGGGCAATCAGACCGAGCAATGGGAAGCAAGCGAAAATCAACATCGCACGCATTCTACCGATATATGGATTCATACCCTTCTTATCTACAAAGTAAGTTGGCAAGTAACCACCACCAATACTCAATACGGTTACAATCGCATAAAGAGTAAAGATGAGGGCAATACCCATACCCGAATCAGAAGAGTAACCATACTGATCTGAGAAGTAAGCTGGAGCCCAGAAAAGGAAGAACCACCATACACCATCAGTCATCAACTTACCCACGATGAACGACCAGGTCTGGCGATAGCTGAAGCACTTCAGGAAGCCGATGGTCTTCTCCTCAGTTGCCTCTGCGTTCTGATTCTCAGTCTCAGCCTTGTCAAGTTCTTCATCCTGCTCAATGTAAATAAGCTCAGCCTTGTTTACATGTTTGCTCTGAGATGGCTTCTCATAAAGCCACATCCAGAGACCCATCCATACATAACCGAGCACACCGATGATGATGAAAGCCCACTCCCAGCCCATGCTGCGAGCCAACAATGGAATGGTAGCTGGAGCTGCCAAGGCACCAACAGAGGCACCACTGTTGAAGATGGCAGTAGAGAACGCACGGTCTTTCTTTGGGAAATACTCCGCTGTTACCTTGATGGCTGCAGGGAAGTTACCAGCCTCACCCACTGCAAGAATCAAGCGGCAAGAGAGGAACAGCCATACGCTGATGGTGGCGATAGCTACTGCTGCATCGCTGCCAGCCTGTACCATGCGGAGTGCCTCGATAGAATCGTAACCCTCCATCTGCATAGCTACCCAACCGCAACCTGCATGCATCACGGCACCGGTTGACCATACGAAGATGGCAATCAGATAACCCTTCTTGGTACCCATCCAATCCACGAACTTACCTGCAAAGAGGTTGGCGATGGCATAGAAGATGGAGAAAAGACCGGTAATCGTACCGTAGTCGTCATCAGTCCAGTGGAATTCAGGAGCGATGAAGTCTTTCCATGTTAATGACAGAACCTGACGGTCCATATAATTCACTGTGGTCGCAATGAAGAGCAACGCACAAATCACCCAACGGAAGTTGGACATCTTACTAGTTGAAATAGAGCTCATTTGTCTAAGTTTTTAAGCGTTTTATCTATTTTTGTTATTTAATTCGGTTATTAGACGGCAAAGCCTGGCTTGTTTCCTCAAACCAGGTTTCACCTTATTATATTAGTGATTTATTCCAATGTAGGAATCTTCACTACCTGCATATCGTTGTAGATAAGGTTTTCTCCTGCCATACCCCAGATAAAGGTATAGTTGCTGGTACCGGCTGCACAGTGGATTGACCACTCTGGTGCAATCACAGCCTGCTCGTTGTTCAGCCAAATAGGACGTGTCTCCTGTGGCTCACCCATTACATGAAGAATCTTCTGACCCTCTGGTACGTTGTAATAAAGGTATGTCTCCATGCGGCGGAGGTGAGTATGAGCTGGCATGGTGTTCCATACAGAACCCTCCTTCAACTCGGTAACACCCATCTGCAACTGGCAGGTGCGAACACCAGCCACACCATCGATGATCAACTGATGAATCACGCGGTCGTTGCTCTCCTTCAGGCTACCAGCCTTGATGTTGTTGGCATCCTTCAGCGTCACCTTCTTGGTAGGATAAGTCTGATGAGCGCAGGCACTGTTCATATAGAACTTAGCTGGCTTGGCTGCATCCTTGCTGCTTACCTCAATGTTCTTGGCACCACGACCTACATAGAGAGCCTCCTGGAAACCAAGGGTATATTTCTTGCCATCCACGTTAACTGTACCCTCGCCACCGATGTTGATGATACCCAACTCACGGTTGTCGAGCAGGTTCTTCTGGTCGTTTGGCTTGTCTGTATAGAGAGGTGCAATAGAAGTCAGCTTCAAAGGAGCGGTTGTTGGCTCTGCACCACCGATGAGGAAACGGTCGAACATGGTGTAGGTCCAGTTTACCTCACCAGGAGCGAACACCTTCTCGATAGCGAACTCGCTGCGGAGGCGATCTGTTGTGTAATGCTTGGCATCCATTGGGTTGCTAGCATAACGAACGTTGTAATTGGTGTAGGCATTCTCAGCCTTCACCTCGTATCCACACTTACCACACTGGCCAAAAGCCTGACTTGCTGTCAATACCATTGCTGCTAATATTAATGTTAATTTCTTCATTGTTATTTTGTTTTTACTTTATTTTAAGATTGAGACTGGGGGACCAGCGATGGAATCGCTGGGAACGGGGACAGGAGGGGAAAAGGCTCTTTTTACCCTTTTACCTTTCTCTCTTCCTTCACGATGCGCTGGCGGTTGATAACCATCAGGGCGATGGTGATGATGGTGAGCACACCCATACCGATGTAAGAGAGTTTCACGCCACGATAGATAACCCATCCGAAGAGAGAAGAGGCGAAATCGAGAGCACCACCTGCGAATCCGTCAGGGATATGAGCGGCATTATCGCCTGTGGCTGCATAAACCTGGTTGGCTGCCATCGTAAAGTCGGGAGCCATATCGGTTACGAAATAGAGACCGATAATCAGGGCTACCAAACCGATAATCAGGGTCTTCACCACATTACCCTTGGTAAATGGCAAAATCATTGGGAAGAGGTAGAACATACCTGCCAATGATGCCAATGGCAAGAACTGGTTGCCTGGCAGGAATACGGCGATGGCCAGAATCACAGGAATCAGGATTACCGATACCACCAGGGTAGTAGGATGACCAATCACCAGGGCAGGACTCATTCCGATGTGAACCTTCTTGCCGTTGAACTTGGTCTTCACCAATTCCTGAGTCTTCTCAGAGATAGGCTTCAATCCATCGATAAACAAGGAAGTGATACGAGGAATCAGCTCCATCACGGCTCCCATGGTCACACCGAGGAAGAGCACCTTCTTGATGTCGAGCTGTGCTGCCCAACCAATCAAGGCACCCACGATGACTCCCAGAACCAATGGTTCACCCAGCACGCCAAACTTCTTCTTCAATCCCTCTGCATCGATATCGAGCTTAGAGAAACCAGGTATCATATCCATTGCCTTGTTGAAGAGGATGGCGAATGGCATGAAACTCTGGCAGAATGGCTGCGGAATGGAGATACCATCCAGGTCGTAGTACTTCTGGAACTTCTCTGCGGTCAAATCTGCACATACCAATGTAATGATGTAGCAGACAATGGCTGCAAAGTAACCCCAAAGCAGACTCTCACCCATCACGAAGTATGCCACGGCACCGATAAAGGCAAAATGCCAGTAGTTCCAAAGGTCGATGTTCACCGTACGGGTGGTCTTGGTTATCAACATCAGGAAGTTGACTCCCAAGCAGATTGGGATAATCAAGGCACCCACTGCTGTATTATAAGCCACGGCAGCGGCTGCAGGCCAACCCATGTCAAACACGTTCAACTGTAGGTGATAGATGTCGGAGATTGCCTTCAAAGGGTCATTGAAGTTGGTTGTCAGCAAAGCTGTAACCACACCCAAGCCCACGAAACCCACACCTACGAAGAGTCCCGACTTCAAAGCCTTTCCGAATTTCATGCCGATACACAAGCCGATGACCGTGAAGATGATTGGCATCATCACGCTCGCTCCCAAGCTTATGATATAGCTAAATACCTGTTCCATTATTACTTTTGAATTGTTAATTAGTTAAGGAAATACACGCAAGTGTACCCCTTCACCTGTTTTTAGATGATTTGTTGGTTGCAAAGATACACTTTTTTCTTCAATTTTAATACGTTTTCATCGAAAATATTACTAAAAAAAAATCCCATCCGAGTTTTTCGGACGGGATTTCTCTATTTTTGTACGTTTTTCTAACGTTTTTTATCCTAATCTTGATAGTAAACTCGCTTCACTCGGCTGCTGATGGTGGTCAGTACCTCGTAAGGAATGGTGTCAAGAATATCGCTCAGCGTCTGAACCGGCAGGTGCTCACCGAAGATTTCTACGGAATCACCTTCCTTGCAGTGGATGTCGGTTACATCTATCATGGCTACATCCATGCAGATGTTGCCCACGTACTCTGCCTTCTGACCGTTGACCAGACAGTAGGCATGGCGATTGCCCAGATGACGATTCAAGCCGTCGGCATAACCGATAGGAATGGCGGCGATGACACTGTCTCTGTCGAGGATGGTCTTGCGGCTGTAGCCCACGCTATCCCCAGCCTTGATGTTATGCATCTGCAGGATGGTGGTCTTCAGGGTGCTCACGCAGTTGATGGTCTCGTTGTTGCGTGAGTTGATGCCGTAAAGGCCCAATCCCAGGCGGCACATATCCAACTGGCGCTCCGGGAAATGCTCAATACCTGCCGAATTGCAGATATGGCGCAGAATCTTATGGTCGAAGGCTGCCTGCAACTGCTTGCTGCCCTTGTCGAACAGCTCAAACTGATGGGCAGAGAAATCATCGAAGCAATCGGCATCACTGCCCACGAAATGAGAGAACACCGAACGAGGGATGATGGCATTCTGATGCTTCAGCTTGCCTATCAGTTCCTCCATATCGTTCTCTGGGTCGAAGCCCAGACGATGCATACCTGTATCCAGTTTGATGTGAACAGGGAATCCGGTGACTCCCTCCTTCTCGGCTGCCTTGATCAGTGCGTCGAGCAGACGGAAGGAATATACCTCTGGCTCCAGGTCGTAATCAAACATGGTCTTGAAGGCGGTCATCTCAGGGTTCATGATCATGATGTTGCTGGTGATGCCGTTCTTGCGAAGGGTAACTCCCTCATCGGCTACTGCCACGGCCAGATAATCCACACGGTGGTCCTGCAGGGTCTTGGCTATCTCCACGGCTCCTGCTCCATAACCGTCTGCCTTAATCATGCAGACCAGTTTGGTCTCCGGCTTCATAAATGCACGGTAGTAGTTCAGGTTGGCTACCACGGCATTCAGGTTCACTTCGAGCGTGGTTTCGTGTACCTTCTGAACCAGCAGCTCCGTCAACTGGTCGAAACCAAACTGGCGGGCACCCTTCAGCAGGATTACCTCGTCACGAAGCGATGCAAACACCTCGCTCTTGATAAACTCCTCCACATCCTGGAAGAAGAACTTTTCTGAAATCTGAATGGCATCATGCTGCTGGCAGAGTTCAGGACCGATACCGATGAACTTCACCACGCCACGCTTGCGTGCCAGGTCGCTCACCTCCTTATAGAGAGCCTCAGGCGACAGACCGCTCTGATAGATATCGCTCAATATCAGCGTATGGCGACGGCCACGATGGTCTGGGCGGCGGTTCATGAAGTCGAGGGCGATGTCGAGCGAATTGATGTCGCTGTTGTAACTGTCGTTGATAAGGGTGCAGCCATGCTGTCCCACCTTCACTTCCAGTCTCATCGCCACAGGTTCCAACTTTGCCATGCGCTTGTCGATATCTTCGGCAGAAACACCGAGTTTCGAAGCCACCACTGCACTGATGATGGAGTTCTGGATAGATGCATCATCGATGAATGGGATGGAGAAGCTGTCTATCTCACCTTTATATATATAGGTGATGACGCTCACGCTCTGCTGCTTCTCGATGTTCTTCACATAGAAAGGAGCCTCAGGGTTCTTGAGCGACCAGAAGAGTTTTTCACCCTTGTAATCAGGATATTCAGCCATCACCTTGGTAATCAGTTCATCATCACCATCGTAAACCACGGTCTCTGCATCATGGAAGAGGATGAGCTTTTCGCGGCACTTCTCCTCCAGGGAAGAGAAGTTCTCCTGATGGGCAGAACCCACATTGGTGAGTACGGCGATGGTAGGCTGAATGATGTCGCGCAGGGCAAGCATCTCGCCCGGCTGACTGATACCAGCCTCGAACACACCCACCTGGGTCTGCTCGTTCATCAGCCAAACCGACAATGGCACACCTATCTGCGAATTATAACTGCGAGGACTGCGGGTGACGAACATGCTTGGTGAGAGCAGCTGATAAAGCCACTCCTTGACCATGGTCTTGCCATTAGAACCCGTAATACCCACGATAGGGATGTTGAATTCATCACGATGACGTTCTGCCAGGCGCTGGAGAGCCTCCAGCGTGTTGACAACCTTCAGGAAGTTAGCTCCCGGATAATCAGAAGCATATCCCTTAGGGACATCTGTCACCACAAAGTTCTTGACTCCACGACGATACAACTCCGGAATGTAGTTGTGACCGTCATTACGCTCAGACTTGAGCGCAAAGAACAGAGTTTCCTCTGGGAAACAAAGTGAACGACTATCGGTCAGGATAAAACCGATGTTGGTATCATTGTCTCCATAGCGACGCGCACCTATCAGTGTGGTTACCTTTTCAATAGTATATGTCATTGTCTTTATACTTTAATGTTTCTATATTTTATAAGAGAAGATACTTCTCCTCAAATTGTCTTTTCTTCTCTTCCGTCCGGGCGATGAACTTCTGATGTTCCTCGCTTTCGGGATGGAAGGGTTTGTGACCGAGTGCTTCCCGGATGGGTCTCCAGTCTTCCAGAAACTGCTCTGCGGCTTTGCCGAAATAGGCGGCACGGAACTTTTCCCAGATATACTCCACAGCCTGCTGGCTCGGATGCAGCATGTCTTCCTGGTAGAAACGGTAATCACGAAGCTCATCGTTCATGATTTCGTAAGCAGGGAAATAACTCACCACTCCCGGATTCGCCTTCACCAGTTTATCTGCAGCCAACTGAAGCGTTGCCTTCGAAAGCTGGCTCCCGTGGTAGCCGTATTTGGCATAGCGGATGGGACTGACGGTTATAATCACCTTTTCAGCTTTCAGCAAATCAACGGCCTTCTGCAGATACCCGGCACACTCCTCCACGCTCAATTCCCTTTCCTCGAAAAGGCGCTGCGGACGCTTTTGGCAGTTATCCACTATTTCGCCCGTTTCCTTCAGGATATACACGTGGTTCGTACCCAGCGTAAACACAGCCACACGAGGCTGAACCTCCAGGCTCTTCTCCACGGTATGGAGAATGCTTGCCGGATTATACATCACCCCGAAGGGATTCACCGTGGCACGAAAGCGGTTTTCCACAAACCTGCGACCCAGATTGTCGGCAAAGCAACTGCCCACAAAGAGCATTTGCTCTGCCGGTTGTATCTCGAAGTCGGCCTTCGGAATCTCTATTTCTGTTCGAAACAGCATCTTCTAGGCTCCCTTCTATTCCTTCACTTCCTGTGAAGCCTTCTTGCGTCTCTTCACTTCCACTCCTATACCTATTATAATAAGGAGTACGAGAACGCCGTAACCGATGTAAGCCACCGTCTCGGTGTTCTTCAGCGACTGAGGATGGAAGTCAAGCACCACCTTGTGGCTGCCTGCCTTCACGTTCAGGGCACGCAGAATGTAATCCACTCTGCCCAGTTCCACAGGCTCTCCATCCACCGTAGCGGTCCAGCCCGGATAGTAAATCTCAGAGAAGACGATGACACCACCCTTGCTTGACTTCACCTCGTAAGTCAGGTTGTTTGGCTTATACTGAATCATCTTCACCACCGAAGTATCATCCTGCTTTACGCTCTGATCCAACTGCTCCTTGAACTTGGCATCAGCCACAGCCACATGGCGCAGATTCACCTTGCCCACGCCCTCGATTTCCTCGTTGGCATTGTTCACATACTTCACCTCATCCACAAACCAGGCATTGCCGTAAGCGTATGGATTCTGCACCGGAACGGTCTGACCGCCCTGCAGAGGCATGATGAAATATTTGGTGTTCAGCATGTTCAACACAGGGAAGATGCTGTCGCCGTTCACCTTGGTCATGTCGCCGCCGGCAGCAGCCACAGCCTGCATGGTCTTCTGCATCTCCGGAGCGATATGCGCATCAATCATCTCCTGATAACGGCGCAACTTGGCTGGATGATAACCGCCGATGCTCTTATGATAGTAAGAGGTCTCGTTCTCATTGAAGGTATTCGATGCCAGATTGAGCACACGATAGTCGAGTGCCTTGTCACGGCAGATAATCTTGTCGGTCTCCGTCATCTGCTGAGGTGCATCACGCTCAATCTTATCTACAAACATATCATCATAGAGATAACGCTTGTTCACCATCCACATATCTACCAGACAGAGCACGGCGATACCGGCAATCATGAACTCGGCACCCAACTTCTTCATCTTGTAAAGCATCAGGAAGCCGAAGCCGATGAGGATAATCCAAAACGAACGCCAGCAGTCGGATGTAAAGATGCCCTTACGGATTTCGATGAGGTTGCTCATCAGCGGACCCTGATATTCGGCAGGCAACTGCTGCAGCGCCTGGGTCTCCTGCACGGAGATGAAATCAGGGAAGAATACGCCTGGCATCAGGGCGAAAAGCAGGCAGAAACCTGCCGTCAGACCCAAGCTGGCATATACATATTTTATCTTGGTGGTCAGCACCTCAGGCTCATCCACCAGTTTCTTCAGTGCCATCATCGCCAGCAGCGGAATGGTAAACTCGGCTATTACGAGGATGGATGCCACCGTTCGGAACTTGGCATACATCGGGATATAATCCAGGAAGAAATTGGTAAACGGCATGAAGTTTCTACCCCAGGAGAGCAGGATGCTCAAGATGGTGGCAGCCAGCAAAGCCCACTTCATCGGACCCTTTACAATAAAGAGACCCAGGATGAAGAGCATGCAGACGAAGGCTCCCACATAAACCGGACCGCTCGTGCCAGGCTGGTTGCCCCAGTACTGGCCCAACTGCTGATAAATCTGCACAAAGTTAGGGTCAGCCTTCTCCATCGCCTTCTCGTTTTGAGAAAGCGGCACAGAGGCACCACCCTTGGCATCAGGAATCATCAGAGTCCAGGTTTCATCGATGCCGTAACTCCACTGGGTAATATAGTCTCTATCCAATCCGCTACTGGTCTGATTGGCAACGTTTTTCTTCACCAGTTCACTCTTACCGCGCATGGTTTCCTGACCATACTGCCAGGTGTGATAAAGGTTCGAGAGGTTGAGCGAGATACCGATGAGGGCACCCACCACGCACACCGCCGTAGCCTTTCCGAAGCGGGCGAGTTCTCCCTTCTTGATGGCATCCACCAGGTAGGCAATCACCATGAAGAGGATGATGAAGAGATAGTAGTAAGTCATCTGCACGTGGTTGGCATTCACCTCGAAAGCCGAGAAGATGGCCGTGAGGAGCAAGCCTTTCAGATACTTACCCCGGTAAGCCAGCACCACGCCCGCAATCATTGGCGGCAGATAGGCAAGTGCCCACACCTTCCAGATATGACCGGCGGCGATGATGATAAAGAAGTAGGATGAGAATGCCCAGATGATACTTCCCAGTGCCGCCAGCGACTGTCGGAAATCGAAGGCTCGCAGCATGATATAGAAGCCCAGGAGATAGACAAACACATACCATACATAGTCGGGTAACCACAGGTGATAAGCCTTCGTCACCTGGTCGAGCACCTTGGTACTTCCATACGAAGGCGACATCTGGTAAGTTGGCATACCACCAAACACGGAGTTAGTCCAGCGAGTCGTCTCGCCGGTCTGCTGCTGGAAGAGTTCCTTCTCGTGTCCCAATCCCTTGCTTGCCGCAGAGTCGTGACGGAACAGGATTCGTCCGTCCATGTCGGCTGGCATGAAATACACGAAGGAAATCACCGCAAAAACAATCACCACTAGAATATCTAGCAGATACTTCTTCAAAAAATTCATTTTCCAATATAAACGTTTATAATTTGGATGCAAAGATAATGAGAAAAGAAGAATCTACAAAATAAAAAAAGAAACTTTTTACTTTTTTTATCGCATAAACTGGTTTATACCCCCCTCGGGAAACTCCAGTAGGGTTTTTCCCCCATCTTTTAGGGATTCCCTCGCAGCGACTTTCTTAAAATATATTACCTTTGCATTGATAAGACAATATTTCTTCACCCCTATACGTTATAATAGATAGTAACATTAAAATAAAAGAAACAAAAACATGAAAAGAATTGTATTCTTCCTGATGGCAATGCTCATGATAGCACTCCCATCATCAGCACAGAACTATAAGAATAGTCAATACTACAACGAGAAGACGGGTCATCTCGACTACCACTTCAACAGCTATCTGGGCGAGGCTTACCTGGGTGTGCGCCTTGGTCCTGCCTTCACCTACGTCACTTCCGACGATGCGCGTCTGGATGGCGGCAATTGGCAGACCGGTCTCAACGTGGGTGTCGTTGGCGGTTTTGCGCTCAGCGAGTCAACACCTGTATTCATGGAGACGGGTCTCTACTATATAGAAAAAGGTGGAAAGAAAAATTTGGAGGGAGGTAAGAAGATGACCTACGACCTCAACTACCTGGAGATTCCGGTGCTCGTGAAATACAAGTACGAGGTGGATGATGAATTCACCGTAGAACCATTTGCCGGTGGATATTTCGCCATGGGCGTGGGCGGCAAAATCAAGAACTTTGCCGAGCGTGAGGCTCAGAGTTCCTTCAGAAGCAACAACTTCAGAAGATTCGACGGCGGTCTGCGCATCGGATGTGGCTTGGGCTACGACATGTTCTATGCCGACCTCAGCTACGACCTGGGACTTGCCAACATCTGCCACGATGATTTTGACAAGGCAAGAAACAGAGCCTTGATCTTCAACTTCGGCGTGAACTTCTAATTTTTTCAAACGGGAAAAGAAATCAGTAGAGATCAGAATAAATCAGTAGAAATGAGAATAGGAATTATCGTTGCGATGGACAAGGAGTTCGCGCAACTCAAGACATTATTGACAGAATCGCAGACAGAGCGAAAGAATCATAAGGACTTCGTCATCGGAAAGATTGGTGCCAACGAAGTGGTGATGCAGCAGTGCGGCATCGGTAAGGTGAACAGTGCCATCGGTGCCGTAGAGATGATAGACAATTATCATCCCGACCTCGTCATCTCCTCAGGTGTAGCCGGAGGTGCCGACATCAACCTCAATGTAACAGAGGTAGTGGTAGCCACCAACTGCGTATATCACGATGCCTATTGCGGTGACGAGTGCGAGTTCGGTCAGATTCTCGGCATGCCAGCCACCTTCAACACCCCAAAGGAGTATGTAGAGAAGGCACTTGCCATCAATGAACTGCCCGACAACCAGCATCCGAAGATTCATGCCGGACAGATAGTAAGCGGCGAGTGGTTTGTGGATAGCAAGGAGAAGATGCATTCCATCCTGGAGCACTTCCCTCATGCCATGGCTGTGGATATGGAGAGCTGCTCCATCGCCCAGACCTGCCACATCTACAAGACGCCGTTCATCTCCTTCCGCATCATCAGCGATGTGCCTCTGAAGGATACCAAGGCACAGCAGTACTTCGACTTCTGGGCAAAAATGGCAGAAGGCTCGTTCAATGTCACCAAGGCTTTCCTCGAAAGTCTGTAAACTATAAATTGTAAATTATAAACTATATGAATAAGATTCCAAGTTTTACAATCAATCATAACAAGTTGCTCCGCGGCATCTACGTTAGCCGCAAGGACGAAGTAGGCGGAGAAGTAGTCACCACCTTTGATATTCGCATGAAGGTGCCTAACCAGGAGCCTTGCCTCCACAACGGTGCCATCCATACCATCGAGCACCTGGCAGCCACCTATCTACGCAACGACGAGGAGTGGAAAGACCGCATCATCTACTGGGGACCGATGGGATGCCTCACCGGCAACTACCTCCTCATCCGTGGCGACCTGCAGAGCAAGGACATCGTGCCGCTGATGCAGCGCACCTTCCTGTTTATAGCTGATTTCGAAGGCGAAATTCCAGGACAGGCAGCCAAGGATTGTGGCAACTATCTGCTCCACGACCTGCCAATGGCAAAATATGAATCCAGAAAGTATCTCGAAGAGGTACTCAACTGCATAACTGAGCAGAATCTGATTTATCCTACACAGGATTAATTTATCCTACACAGGAGTCATCAGTTGTCTCTGTTATCATTTTTCACTTGTTATTAGCGCCCGCAAATGTGAATTTGCGGGCGTTTATATTTAATTAACCTGAAAAGTTTTGCAGATATTGCTAAAACACATATCTTTGCAGCTGAATTTTAATATTAACAATCGCCAGTTTTGACAATAACTATAACAATATATCAACTTCTCTTATGATAAAGATAAAGTGTATCGATTTAAATACGACAACCATGAACATCAAAAAAGTTTTTGTCGGAGTGTCACTCATCATGTCTGCCATGGCGGGTCACTCCCAGAGTGCATTCCAAGTTAAGCAGCAGTCGTTGCCGAATCCCGACAACGAGCCTAACGCTGTTTTCCCTGTTCCGAGCGATCGCCAGATGAAATGGCAGGAAACGGAGTTCTACGCCTTCTTCCATTACGGCATGAATACCTATACCAACAGAGAATGGGGGCTAGGAAGTGAAGACGTAACCCTCTTTGCGCCTACTGCAAAGCCTAATCCGGCACAGTGGCTCAAGGCTGTGAAGGCGGCGGGCATGAAGGGCGGCATCGCCGTGGTGAAGCACCACGATGGCTTCTGCCTCTGGCCAACATCCACCACCGACCATTCCATCGTCAATGCAGGCAATGAGAATGGAAGAAACACCAACATTCCGCGCGACTTTGCTCAGGCTGCACGCAACCTGGGTATGAAATATGGTTTCTATGTCTCTCCATGGGATAGAAACAGCATCTACTATGGCACCGAGAAATATGTAAACGATGTATTCCTCCGCCAGTGCGCAGAATTGGCTCAATACGGAAAAGACCAGTTTGAAATGTGGTTCGACGGTGCCAATGGTGGCGACGGATACTATGGAGGCCGCAACACCACCGTCAACGTAGATCGTTCTACCTATTATGATATTCCGAACCTCAGAGACTCCATCCACAAGGTTTGCCCTGATATCATCCTCTGGGGTGTGGGTGCCGAGTCAAGATGGATCGGCAACGAGGCAGGCTGGGCTGGCGAAACCAACTGGCTCACCGACGAAAGAGGTTATGCGCCTGAAAGCAACGGTATGTATGGCACCGAAGACGGATGGCAGTGGGACCCGGGAGAGAGCGATGCCAAGCTCACCGACAAGGGCTGGTTCTGGCACGAGGGCGAGAAACCGCTGTCTGTAGAGCGTCTCTTCCAGATGTATCTGGAAACCGTGGGTAGAAATGCCACCCTCATTCTCAACTGTCCTCCAGATAAGAACGGTGTATTACCAGACATCGATGTCCGTGTGCTCAAGGAGCTCGGCAGCATGATCCGCACCCGTCTGGGCAAGGACCTGGCGCAGAAGGCAAAGGTTTCAGTAACCAATACCCGACAGGCTGGTGCCAAGCGCAACTATGCGGCCAAGAATCTCACCGATAACAACAAGAACACCTACTGGGCTACCGACGACGGCGTGAAGCAGGCTGCCATCACCTTTACCTGGAACAAGCCACAGACCGTGCGCTATGTGGATATGATGGAGTACATCCGCAAGGGTCAGCGAGTAAGAAAGTTCCACATCGAGATTACCGAAGACGGACAGAACTGGAAGCCTATCGCAGAGAAATGTACCACCACAACCATCGGATATAAGCGCATCATCCCATTGAACGGCAGCACATCCGACAGTTACGGCAAGGGCTATCAGGTGAAAGGCCTGAAGGTTGTCATCGACGACAGCAAGGCTTGTCCTTTGTTACATTCCATAAAAGTATTTTAACGTTGACTCTACACCAAGAATATGAAGAAATTACTCATAGCATTGTGTTTGTTACCATTGGCAGTAATGGGACAAGAAATTAAGTTTGACACCCAGGATTACAAATCCGTGGGAGTTTACGATAGATGGGAGCATTCTCCTTTCCGCACCGGTGAGCTTGCAGGCAATTGTGCCGTAACGGATAATCCAGACCCGACCAACAATCCGAACAAGAAGGTGCTGGCCTTCCAGCGTTCCCGCTTTGCATCCAACATCTTTGGTGCAAGAATCGATTTGAAGCAGCCTATCAGCCTCGGTCCTTCGGGCAAGGTGGTACATGTGCTGATTAACAGACCGATGGAGGGTCGTGTGATGTTGGTAGGACTGGGCAAGCGCCGCGACAGAGCCGGCCAGTCGCAGGAAGTAGAGCAGTTCTGGATTAAATCCACCACTCCGGTTCCAGCCGGTCAGTGGGCAGATGCCGTATTCCCTATCAAGAGTGCCGAGGGTGTGGATATCTACAGCCTGGTAGTAGTTCCCCATGCCGAGTCACCTCACGACATGAAGCAGGATGCCGTGGTGTATATCGATGACATCAACATCCACCTGACCAATGCGCCTCGCATCACCTTGAAGAAGGATGCCGGAGCCACGAAGCAGAAGACACACAGCGACTTTGTATCCGTAACCGAGGCCAACCGCAACGGTATGGTAACAGCCGCCGACGGCACCACCCTCAACAACCACAAGGTGGCATACGGCAAGGCATTCAAGGTTAAGATGGTACCAGCCCCAGGCTTCACCTACGGTGATTTCACCATCACGCATGGCGACCAGGTAGAAAGCATCAAGAAGACAGCCATAGCCAAGGATGGCACCTACACCATCCCAGCCAAATGGATGGATGGCAACGTAACCATCGAGTGCATCTTTATTTCTACAAGTAAATAAAATTCTCTATAAAATTCTCTATAAAAAATTAGGGTGTGGCATAGATTCATGTCACACCCTTATTTTTATTGCTACCACTTCAGTTTTCCGTATTTCTCCTTATACCATAGCTGCCAGCCATTCACCAGGTTCTGCCAAACCACATAGGCACCCGGTGCTACGGCAGCAAGAGGATTCAGGAAAGTTAGAGTGAGCCAAATGCCCACAATGGTATTCTTCTGTCCCAACGCCTGACCGGCACTGATGCTCGCATCATAATGTCTGCCCACCGCCTTGCCGATGGCAAACTGGACAATACAGACAAAGAGCGGAACGATGAGCAGCAAGGCAAGAATCCATCCCGAAACCTCGGCATGGAGGATATTGCGAACCGTCTCGCCCATCAGGATAGTAAGGTTGAAGCACCACATATAGAAGCCCAGATCCTTCACACTCTTCACCTTATCTACCCACTTAGGCAGGAACCTGCGGCTCAGCAAAGCCAGGAGCAAAGGTACCACCAGTACCGTGGTTACGTTTCTGAACACCATCGCACTCATGAAAAGAAAGGAAACATCTGCCCCCTTCTCCACCATCGGGAAGAGACTCGGAATAATCACCATCGTAAAGACATTGGCTATCACCGTATAAGTAGTCAGCGAACCGATGCTGCCGCCCAGTTTCTCCGTTACCACCGCCACGGCAGCCGCCGTAGGACAGATAAAGCAGATGAAGGCTCCCTCCAGCACCAGCTTGGTTTCATAATCATCGCCGAACTCGAAGATGAGTACCACCATCGCCAGTGCCAGGGTGGTACGGATGAGCTGCAGGATGAAATGCCAGGTCTTCGGCTTCATCTCCTTGATTTCTATCTTGCAGAAGGTAACATAGAGCAGAGCAAAGAGCACCACCGGCATCAAATCTACCAGTTTCGGTCCCACCGCATCCCCCAGAGGTTCCAGAAAGGGAACATTGGCGAAAATCAGATAGCCCACGGCTCCCAATACCAGGGAACAGGGCAACGAGAATTTCCTAAAGAATTTCCACAACCACATACGCATACATTTTTTAATTAAAAACCAAAGACATCACCTTTCAATTAAAATAAAGAATCCCCTGCAAGCAGACTGCCTAGGCAATCGGCTAGAGGGGAATTCTTACGGATCCATTTATATATAAGCTATAACTTATTCCTTGTTACTACGCTTGCGCTCCAAGTGATCGAGAATCACCTTGCGCATACGCATGCTCTTAGGAGTTACCTCTACGTACTCATCCTCGCGAATGTACTCCAGGCACTCCTCAAGGCTCATCACGGTCTTAGGAATCACGCGGGCCTTGTCGTCAGAACCAGAAGCACGCACGTTGGTCAACTGCTTTGCCTTGGTTACGTTAACCACCAGGTCGTTGTCGTGAACATGCTCACCAACTACCTCGCCGCCGTAAACCTCCTCACCTGGGTCGATGAAGAACTTACCGCGATCCTGCAGCTTATCGATGGCGTAAGCATAGGCAGTACCTGTTTCCAGCGCAATCATGCTACCGTTAGAACGGCGGGTAATCTCGCCCTTGTATGGCTGATACTCCTTGAAGCGGTGAGCCATGATAGCCTCACCCTGAGAAGCAGTGAGCACATTGGTACGCAAACCGATGATACCACGTGAAGGAATATCGAACTCGATATCCACACGCTCGCCCATGTTCAGCATAGAAGTCATATCACCCTTACGACGGGTAACCATATCAATCATCTTAGAAGCGAACTCCTCTGGTACGTTGATGGTCAACTCCTCGATAGGCTCGCACTTCACACCATCAATCTCCTTGTAGATAACCTGAGGCTGACCTACCTGAAGCTCATAGCCCTCGCGACGCATGGTCTCGATGAGCACAGAAAGATGGAGCACACCACGACCAGAAACAATCCACTTATCGGTGGTGTCCTCGTAAGGCTGAACACGAAGAGCCAGGTTCTTCTCCAACTCCTTGTTCAGGCGGTCCTGAATGTGGCGTGATGTACAGAACTTACCCTCCTTACCGAAGAATGGTGAATCGTTGATGGTGAAGAGCATGCTCATGGTAGGCTCATCCACAGCGATAGGAGGAAGTGGCTCTGGGTTCTCGTAGTCGCAGATGGTATCACCAATCTCGAACTTCTCCAAACCGACAACGGCGCAGATGTCGCCAGAATCCACATGGTCTGTCTTCTTATGACCCATACCCTCGAAGGTATGGAGTTCCTTGATCTTAGTCTTCTCCTGAGTTCCGTCACGATGGCAGATAGTTACGTTCATGCCATCCTTCAATGTACCACGGTGTACACGACCCACGGCGATACGACCGGTGTAAGAGCTATAGTCAAGAGATGTAATCAAGAGCTGAGGAGTACCCTCCAACTGCTTAGGAGCAGGGATAATCTCCACAATCTTGTCGAGCAAATAATCAATGTTATCTGTTGGCTTGTTGTAGTCATCGCTCATCCAGCCATTCTTTGCCGAACCGTAAACCACAGTGAAGTCAAGCTGTTCCTCAGTAGCATCGAGGTCGCACATCAGGTCGAACACCATCTCGTACACCTCTTCAGGGCGACAGTTAGGCTTATCTACCTTATTAACAACGACGATAGGCTTCAGTCCGAGCTGCAATGCCTTCTGGAGCACGAAACGGGTCTGAGGCATCGGACCCTCGAAAGCATCGACGAGGAGGAGGCATCCATCTGCCATGTTGAGCACGCGCTCAACCTCACCACCGAAGTCAGAGTGTCCAGGAGTATCGAGAATATTAATCTTAGTACCTTTCCAATTGATAGACACATTCTTTGAGAGAATGGTTATACCACGCTCGCGCTCCAAATCGTTGGAATCGAGCACTTCGCCGCTGTTATCCTGGCCGTCACGGAACAGTTTACCAGCGAGCATCATCTTGTCCACCAGGGTAGTTTTACCATGGTCAACGTGCGCAATAACTGCAATGTTTCTAATGTCTTGCATTTCCTTTACCTTAAATACTTAATGAATTTGGGTGCAAAATTACAAAAAAATCCCGAAAAATTTGCATAATTCACTGAAAAGTTGTACCTTTGCACCGCATTTTAACGGAAACCACCGTGAGGAAGGTCCAAAAGATGCATAACATTCATTCATAATAATTAAATTTTAAGTATCACAGCTATGTATTTAGACAAAGCAAAAAAAGAAGAGATCTTTAGCAAGTACGGAAAGTCTAACTCTGATACTGGTTCTGCTGAGAGCCAGATAGCATTGTTCTCATACCGTATTGCTCATTTGACGGAACATGTTAAGAAGAACCGTAAAGATTATACTACAACACGTGCGTTGACACAGCTTGTAGGAAAGCGTCGTGCATTGCTCGATTACTTGTATGATCGCGACATCAATCGCTATCGTGCTATCATCAAGGTCCTCGGTCTTCGTAAGTAATCAGCTTAGGCAGACACATTGCTTAACAGAACAGAATCCCATCGTTCGCAAGAGCGATGGGATTTTTCTTGCATACTCAAGTCTTGAGTAAATAAAAAAAAAGAATATGATTCATTTCTTAGAACAGCACTTTGTAGAACTTGTAACCATAACCAGCATCATCTATCTGACGCTGGCAACCATCCTGTTGCTCTACCAGACACCTGATACAGCCGTTTACAAAACTTTTCGCAGATCTAAAAGACTGATGGCAGGCGGAATGATGCTCATCAGCCTGAATATATGGATCTGGATAGCTTCATTTACAGGAAGCTGGACGGAATATAACAACTGGGTTCCCTGTTTCGACATCATCCTCTTCTATCTGATGGGCATCTGCTTCAGCTTCTCGCTCAGCAGTCTGCTCGACCCGCATTATATCTCCCGGAAGCGCTGCAGGACGATAGCCGTAAAGTTCACAATGACGGCTTTCTTCGCCCTTATCGCCATGACAGATGCGCTGAAGGCATACCAGATACCCCTGCTGCTTATCGCCCTGATAGGACTGCTGGAGATGCTCATAGGGCATATCTACTACTTCAACAAGTGCTATCTGAGAAGCAACGCCCTCTTCGAAAACTACTTCTCGAACGAGAAGAGCCATTTCATCAGATGGCTCAAGGTGAGCCACTGGCTCTTCTACGGCATGCTGATACTGGGCGTGATATCCATCCGTACGGGTGCTCTGTTCAACTGGCTGGTGCAATTCTATGTGGTGGGCATGAACCTCTATATTCTGGTAAACATCATCAACTATACCTCAGAATACGAGACGCTGATGAAGGCAGACTGCGATAAGACGGAAGAAGAAAAGAGCGGAGAAGCCAGTCCGAAGAAAGCCTACATCGAAACGCTGCGCCCTAGAGTAACGGAATGGATTCAGGAGAAATCGTATCTGAAGGACCAGTTCACGATAGATGATCTTGCCACCAGGCTGTATACCAACAAGACCTACCTCTCCTCCTTCATCAAGGAAGAATTCGGCATGAGCTTCAGCAGTTGGATAGCGAATCTGCGCCTGGAAGAAGCCAAGAAAATGATGAGCGAGCATCCTGATGCCAAGCTGAAGGATATCGCCTACAACGTAGGTTTCTCTTCGCTGCCCTACTTTTCGAGCGTCTTTGCCAAATCAGAAGGTGTTACGCCATCTGCCTGGATGAAAGAACGCAGCAGGAATAAATAAAGAAAGATAAGAAACAGAAAACGGGCTGGGAGCGAAAAAGCTCCTAGCCCGTTTTTGTATACTTACTAAAATTAAATTACCTGAGTATCTCCTTCAGCGGTTTCATCACGAATTCACGCTCCTCCATCAATGGATGGGGAACCTTGAAATCGGGCTCATCTATCACCAAGTCATCTATCATCAGGATATCAATGTCGATGATGCGGTCCTGGTATTCGCCATCCACCGACTTCATAGTGCGCCCCATTTCGCGCTCTATGCGCTGCGTAGCCTCCAGCACCTGGCGCGGAGCCATCGTGGTGAGAACCAGCACACAGGCATTGATATAGTCGTTGGGAGATGAATAGCCCCAAGGCTTGGTTTCGTAAAGAGCAGACTGGCGCTCTACCACACCAATCTGCTCTCCTATCTTTTCTATTACCTCGCGAATGTTGCGCTTTCGGTTGCCCAAATTCGTACCGAGACTTAAATATACCTGATACATACTTATTCACACTTTCATAAAATTGTGGATAACTAAGTTAAAACCCAGAATATCAACAACTTCTATGTGTATAAAAACTGTTTATACCGCTGTTTAATCTGGAAGCATCAACAAAGAATCACCATAGCAGCCAAACATATAACCGTTCTTCACAGCCATCTTGTATGCCTCGTAAACCAGGTCGTAACCGCCAAAGGCTGCAGTACTCATCATCAGGGTTGACTCCGGATGATAGAAATTGGCTACGGCACAGTCAGCAAGACCGAAATCGTATGGAGGGAAGATGAACTTGTTGGTCCATCCGTCGAATGCCTTCATCATACCGTCGGTGCCTACAGCCGTTTCAGTTGCCTTCATCACACTGGTACCGATAGCGCAGACGCGATGGCCGGCAAGCTTGGTCTTGTTAACCAGATCGCATGCCTCCTGGCTGATCATCATCTGCTCAGAATCCATCTTGTGCTTGGTAAGGTCCTCCACCTCAATATCATGGAAGTTGCCCAAACCGCAATGCAGGGTGATATAAGCCTCGTTGATACCGTTGATTTCCATACGCTTCATCAGCTCGCGTGAGAAGTGAAGACCGGTAGCAGGAGCAGTAACAGCACCCTCTACCTCAGCGAAAACACACTGGAAATCGTCCATATCATCCTCTGTAGCGTGATGATCCTCACGTGCATCGATAACGTAGCGAGGAAGCGGAGCCTCGCCCAGAGCGAAGAGCGAACGCTTGAAGACATCATGATTGCCATCCTCATCATAGAGGAAACGGAGGGTACGGCCACGGCTGGTGGTATTGTCGATAACCTCGGCAACCATCTCGTTGACATCATCGAAGAAAAGCTTGTTGCCGATACGGATCTTGCGGGCAGGCTCTACCAATACGTCCCAAAGGCGCATCTCAGGATTGAGCTCACGGAGCAGGAACACCTCAATCTTGGCATCGGTCTTCTCCTTGGTACCATAAAGACGAGCTGGGAAAACCTTGGTATTGTTGAAGATGAAGGTATCGCCCTCTTCGAAGTAATTCACGATATCCTTGAACTGCAGGAATACTGGATTGCCATCGGCATCAACCATATCCTTGCCGTTTTCATCTTTCTTGTACATCTCGATGGTTTCTGACTTCTTGTGGAGAACCATGAGTCGGGACTCATCGCGGCGAGTAATCTCGAATGTACGTTCACCACTAGCCGTTTTTACCACGTGCTTTGCCTTATGTGGATAAAGTGCCACCTGATCTTTTGGCAACTTAAAGTTAAATTGTGATAGCTTCATGTTATATTTTTTATTACTTGGATGGCTGAAGGCTGTCTTCGAGAGGCTGCTCATCAAGCCATTCCTGGAAATGTTCAAAACTGATGCAGTTTTCTACTGCGAAACTTCCTGCCTTGGTACGGCGGAGGGCGGTAAGGTAGGCGCCACTATCGAGAGCCCTGCCGATATCACGGGCGAGGGAGCGGATATAAGTACCTTTGCCGCAAACCACACGGATGCTGGCGGTCTTCTCCTCATCGTTATAATCGGTGAGTTCTATCTCGTCTACACGCACGGTCTTCGGCTTGAGCTGAACCTCTTCGCCTGCTCGGCGCAAGGCATAAGAGCGGTCGCCATTCACCTTTACGGCGCTGTAGGTAGGCGGAACCTGCTGAATCTCGCCCACAAACTGCTTGAGCGTTTCCTCCACCAGCTGGCGGGTGATATGCTCCGTAGGATAGGTGTGATTCACGCTGTGTTCCTTATCGTAGCTGGCGGTAGTAGCACCGAGCTGCAGGGTAGCTGTATACTCCTTAGTATGGGTCTGCAGCTGTTCTATCTGCTTGGTACATTTACCGGTGCAGAGCACCAGCACGCCAGTGGCAAGGGGATCGAGCGTACCGGCATGTCCTATCTTCACCTTAAAACCGAGCTTCTTGCTGAGCAGATAGCGAACATGTGCCAGGGCTCCGAAACTCGACATGCGATAAGGCTTGTCGATGGCAATAATTTCTCCTTTTCTGAAATCCATATTTTATGTTTAGTCAACCATCTGCATATCTACACCGCAAAGGCCGCAGATGATAATGATAAGTCCTACTACGATACGGTACCAGCCGAAAGCTGCAAAACCGTACTTGGTGACATAATTGATGAAAAACTTGATGGCGAGAATGGCAACGATGAATGCTACCACTGAGCCTAATATCAATGTGAACAGGTTGTTGCCCTGGGTGAGCAATGAGCCGCCGCCATGGCTGATGAGCTTATAAACCTCGAGACAGGTGGCGCCAAACATGGTTGGCACAGCCAGGAAGAATGAGAACTCGGCTGCTGCCTTGCGGGTAAGACGCTGGGACATACCACCCACGATGGTTGACATGGAGCGCGATACACCAGGAATCATCGCTATACACTGAATGAAACCGATAATCAGGGCACGCTTGTAAGTAAGCTTGGTCTGTTCGCTGCCTTTATTGAATATCTTGTCGCAGAAGAGCATGAAAATACCGCCGATGACAAGCATCCAGCCCACCAGCTGTACATTGCCAAGATTTGACTCGATGAAATCATTGAAGGCAAGGCCCAATACCACGGCAGGCACGGTACCTACAACCAGACGGGCATAGAAATCGAACATCGCCTTCAAATAGGTCTTCTCACCGGTCTTAACAGCCTCTGGATAGAAGAATCTCTTCCAATACAGACAGATGACAGAAAGGATGGCGCCAAACTGGATGATAACAGTAAAGGCGTTGACAAACTTATCCTGGATATCTACACCCAGCAAATTTTCTGCTATAATCATGTGGCCCGTACTGGATACAGGCAAGAACTCGGTGAGTCCCTCTACGATAGAGATAATGATAGTCTGAATAAAATCCATCTAATAATAATATGTATATTAATTATAAATTATTCATTGTCTTTCGGTTTATGTATCACCGCATAGATGATTGAAAGGAAACCTATCAATGTTACGGTTGGTGCTACAACGATGCGACGAGTACTGAAAATATCAGTATCGAAGGTATGCTCGTTAGAACCGGCGCCACTCATCAGCAGAAAACCGATGATGATAATCGCCATTCCGATGCCTAACAAGATAAAGTTCATCTTGTCGAATGCTAAATTCTTCTTATCCATTTTTTTTAATGTTGAATGTTGAGTGTTGAATGTTGATAGCAAGATTGCTATAAACTATTAACTTTTAACTATTAACTAAATCTTATAAAGGTCTCCCGCCTTCATCTTCAGGAACTTATTGACTGAGATGCAGGCGCAGAAGGCGGTGATGATAATACCGAAGAGGAAGACGGAGCCGCCGGTGATGGCAAGTTCCTGCCAGCCCAGAACATTCATCAGTTCCGGTTCGTGGAGCGACCATGCATAGAGACAACCGCCCAGAAAGCCATCTGCCAGCAGGGCTGAAACAACGCCCACAAGCACAGCCTTGCGCAGGAACGGACGGCGGATAAAGCCCCAGGATGCACCTACCAGCTTCATCGTATGGATGGAGAAACGGCGGGCATAGATGCCCAGACGCACCGTATTGTTAATCAGCGAGAACGAGATGAAGGTGAGCAGGGCTGCTACAATCAGCAATCCGATACTGATCTTTGCCAACGAATTGTTCACCTGTTCTATCAGGTCGTGCTGATAAGTAACCTCGGTAACACGTGGGAATGCCTTCAGTTCCTTAGTAATCCACTTCAATGAATCATTGTTCGCGTAATCTGCCTTCGTCGTAATCTCTATGGAAGGCTGGAAAGGGTTGACACCGGCAAACTCGCTCGGGTTGGTACCCAAATCGCGGGTAGCTTCTTTCAGTGCCTCTTCCTTGGTGATATAAGTCAGCGTATTGACATAAGGTCTTGCATTCAGGCGTTTACACATCTGCAATCCCTCCGGGTTAGTCATATCCTGTTCGAGCATCACCTGTACCACGAGATTCTCCTTCACATAGGAAGAGAGATTGCGTCCCATGAGAACAGAGAAGATAACTAATCCCAACAAAATGAGCACCATAGCGGTACTGATACACAAAGTAATGACCTGCAATCCACGATGATTGCTAGGCTTATATTGTTTCTTTCTCATTTTAAAAAATCTTTACTTACTTAAAACCAAAAGGGCACAATGACCCAAATTGTTTGCAAAGATACGCATAAACGAAGAGATTACAAAATAAAATAGCATTTATTTACATTTATTCAATTAATTAATCGAACCACAGGCAAAAGTTAAGTTCAATTGAAAAAGAAAAAGGGCCAACCTCACGGCCAGCCCTTCACATACTAAGTAAAATTCAAATAGGTATGACTTGAATTTACTAATAATTTACAAATACAATATTAGGGATGAAAAAATCCCAAAATCTACACAATCTTTACATCTTAGTGATGACACCCTTCTCTGTACTCTCCAGGAACTGGATGATGTTCTGAATCTCCGGACTATCTGGCACCTGATCTTTGATCTGGTTGATGGCATCGAAGAGGGATGTCTGACCATGGAATACCAGTCGGTAGGCATTAGCAATATGCTTGCGAACCTTCTCGGTAA
>ENA-OPUE01000332-OPUE01000332.1-human-gut-metagenome-genome-assembly--contig:-NODE-332-length-41888-cov-3.847584_pt1 | contig 41888 bp, 34 predicted proteins | sample MGYA00241466_ERZ501924 | MGnify/ENA primary metagenome ERZ501924 (study PRJEB25962, sample SAMEA2042223) | human gut metagenome | biome: human gut; feature: human-associated habitat; material: faeces...
AGCCTTTTCCGTAGGAATGACAACAGTATCCACATTGGTCTCACCGGTTATGACACCACTCATGGTATCTTTACTGGCAAGCGGTACACAGATTACGATCAAGGGACTTCCGATGTTCGTATCAATCATTGAGACTGTTATCCTTCCGGTTGGTGTTGGATTTTTATTAAATTATCTGTTGGGAAAGAATAAAACATTCCGGGAACTTCAGAAAGTTATGCCGGGAGTTGCTGTTCTCGGACTTGCATGTGTTGTCGGCGGTGTGGTATCTTCACAGGGAGCCAAGTTCTTCCAGTCAGGTGTTGTGATCTTCGTAGCAGTATTACTGCACAACGGACTTGGATATCTGCTTGGATATGGAGCAGGAAAACTGGTTGGTATGAATACGTCAAAGAAGAGAACCATTTCTATCGAAGTAGGTATGCAGAATGCCGGACTTGCAACGAATCTTGCAACTACAACTGCCCAGTTTGCATCTACACCGGAATCTGCAATTATCTGTGCGGTATCCTGTACATGGCATTCCATCTCAGGAACTCTGTTAGCCGGATTATTTGCAATGCATGACAAACGAAAAGAAAAAGCTGTCGGAAATGTAGAGGCAGCAGCACATTAAACTGCTCTTGAAATGCATGAAATAACAAATTTATAGATATAGAAACAAAAAAGAAACAACACGGGATGTGCTGTTTCTTTTTTTGTGTGCGCCAATATGGATAAAGATTATCAACGAAATAAAAAAAATAATTTAAAAGAACTACAAGTCAAAAGTGCAAGTAGAGTTCGTGAACATGGTGAAGTTTTGACAGCAAGACGAGAAGTAGAAGCGATGTTAGACTTAGTGAAAAATGAATCCGAAAGAATAGATAGCCGATTTTTAGAGCCAGCTTGTGGTGATGGCAATTTTTTGGTGGCAATACTTGAGCGAAAATTAAAAACAGTTGCTTCAAAATACAGAGGTAAAAAAGCAGATTTTGAAGTTCAAATGATTTCTGCATTAGGTAGCATTTATGGAATTGATTTGCTTGAAGATAATGTAGAACTAGCGCGAGAAAGAATGTTCGAGATTGCTTGTAATTGCTACAAAGAAAGTTTAAAAGTTAATCCTGATGAAGATTTTAAAAATATTATAAAATTTGTTTTAAAGAAAAATATTTTACAAGGTGATTCACTAAATGGAATAGACAAAATTGTTTTTACACAATGGTCTTTGATTGGTTACCAAGTTCAACGGGAAGAATATTCTTTTTCTCAAATGAACCAAGAAGCCGAGATTATGAACACTCCGTTGTTTAGTGCTTTGCAAAATGAAAAAGGGGAAGATGTTTTTATGCCAAATCCTATAAAAACATATCCTCTAGTGAATTATAGAAGATTAGTAGAGGAGATTGAATGAGTATATTAGAAGAATTACACAAGCCAGATATTTTAGATTGCATATCTCATTTGAGTTCTGATGAAGTTTTTACACCACCAAAATTGGTTAATCATATTTTGGATACTTTACCACAGGAATTATTTAAAAATCCAAATACAAAATTTTTAGATCCTTGTTGTAAAAGTGGAGTATTTTTGCGTGAAATCGCAAAAAGATTAATTGATGGATTAGAAGATGAAATTCCAGATTTAGAAAAAAGAACAGAACATATTTTTAAAAATCAATTATTTGGTATTGCAATTACAGAATTAACTTCATTGTTATCTCGCCGTTCTGTTTATTGCTCAAAAGATGCAAATGGAGAATTTTCAGTTGTCCATTTTGATAATCCGGAGGGCAATATTGAATATAAAAAGACTTATCACGTGTGGTTTAAAGACAAATGTATGTTTTGTGGGGCAAGCAAATCAGAATACGACAGACCAGACATATTAGAAACTCACGCATACTCGTTTATTCATACTGATAATTTAAGAAATAAAGAACTTTTTGAAAGGTTAAAAGAAATGAAATTTGATGTCATAATAGGTAATCCGCCTTATCAATTAAGCGATGGAGGAGCACAAGCAAGCGCATCACCTTTATATCATTTATTTGTAAGACAGGCTAAAAAATTAAATCCAAGATATATTTCTATGATTATTCCTGCGAGATGGTATGCCGGCGGTAAAGGCTTAGATTCGTTCAGAGATGAAATGTTAAATGATAAAAGTATTAGAATTTTACATGATTTTCTTGATGCCAGAGAGTGTTTTCCAGGTGTAGAAATAAAAGGTGGTGTATGCTACTTTTTATGGGATAGAGATAACAAAGGTAAATGTGAGATTAATACTCATACAAATAACACAATAACTTCAACCTCAATAAGAAATTTAAAAGAAGATGGATGCGAAACATTTATTCGATATAACAATGCTATATCAATATTAAGAAAAGTAAGAAGCAAAAATGAAACGACATTAGATACTCAAGTAAGTTCAAGAAAACCTTTTGGATTGGCTACGAATTTTAATGAATATTCACAAGATAATAATGGAAATATAAAAGTTTATGCAAACAAAAAAATTGGATATTTAAATAAAAACTACAAAATTGAAAAAAATAGAACTCAAATTAATCTTTGGAAAGTTTTAGCACCAAAAGCAATTGGCAGTGGAGATAGTAGAGAAGATTGGGTAAAACCATTATTATCAGAGCCAAATTCAATATGTACTGAAACATATATTATTCTTGGTGCTTACGAGAATAAGGAGTTAGCTGAAAATTTAATTTCATATACACAAACAAAATTCTTTCACTTTATGCTAACTTTAAAAAAAGTAACTCAAGATGCCACGGCAAAAGTTTACTCTTGTGTTCCAATTCAAGACTTTAACGAAGAATGGACAGATGAAAAATTATACAAAAAATATGGTCTTACACAAGAAGAAATTGATTTTATCGAATCAATGATTAAACCAATGGAGTAAAAATTATATTTTAAGTTTGAAAGGAAAAGTAAAGTGGAAAAACAATTATTAAAAAATATTGAATTATTACAAAACAATTTAATTGAGCAAATTGTAGGACACATTATTAATGCAAATAAATTAAATGCTCCAGAAGAAAGAAAAAGAGCAGATCGCATGGCATTATTTTTAGATACATTAAACATTATTGTAAAAAAGAATGATAAAAATTTGTTATTTGATTATGCAAATGAAATATATGCCAAAATACAAGAGTACAATGAAAATCAGGAGATGAACAAGGAAGAAAAGAAAAGTTATGAATATAACTTTGCAGACTATCAGTATATATTGATTAGTATTTTAAATTTATTTCCAAATCAAAAAACAACACCAATTACAAATGGTTTTGATAAAGTATTATCAAAAAATGTTATAGAAAAAATAAATACTTTTAAAAATTAAGAGGTTAATAAATGGCAGAGATATTATCTAACAACAAAATACCACGTATATATGCTTATACCGAACCACAATACAAAGAAACTCCGTGGCAAGGTAAAAGACAGGGTAAAGGCTTAATCAAAGTTGGTTTTACAACAAGACTTTCAGCACTAGAACGTATTGCTGAACAATTTGGTACGAATAAACCAACATCTACACCTTTTGAAATTTTGTTAGATGAAATTGCTATCAGAAATGACAACACTTATTTTACAGACCACGAGGTGCACAAAGTTCTTGAAAGATTAGGTTGTTACAGATTCCCTAATTCTGAATGGTTTGAATGTACATTAGAAGAAGTTCAACAAGCAATTTTTGCCGTAAAAAATCATAAAACAGAAGTTTCAAAACGCATTGCAAATTTTAAAATGCGTCCAGAACAAGAACAAGCAGTAAAAGTTACGAGTGAATATTTTAGAAGATATCCTTATGCCGTTGAACACAAAACTCCTCACTTTTTATGGAATGCAAAAATGCGTTTTGGTAAAACATTTACAAGTTACCAACTTGCAAAAGAAATGAATTGGAAAAAGATTTTAGTTCTTACGTTCAAACCTGCTGTTCAAAACTCTTGGGAAGAATATTTAAAATCACATATCGATTTTCAAGATTGGCAATTTATTTCAAGAACAGGCACACAATATTCTGAAATCAATCATGACAAACCTTTTGTTTGGTTTGCAAGTTTTCAAGACGTATTACAAAAAACAGAAGCGGGTGGTATAAAACCAAGAAATGAAGAAATTCACCTTATAAATTGGGATTGTATTATTCTTGATGAATATCACTTTGGTGCGTGGAGAGATTCTGCAAAAGATTTGTACGATGCTGAAGATAAAAAAGAACAATCTAAACAAAATGGCGAAGGCATTGATTACTACGATGAAAGTCAAATGCCATTAACAACAAGTGCCTACTTATATTTATCAGGTACTCCATTTAGAGCCTTAAACAATGGTGAATTTTTAGAAGACCAAATTTTCAACTGGACTTATACAGATGAACAAAGAGAAAAATTAAATTGGAATGAACAAGACGGAGTAAATCCTTATTTAGATTTACCGAAAATGGTTATGATGACATACAAAATGCCTGATGAAATTAAACAAATTGCATTAGGGGGAGAATTTAACGAATTTTCACTTAATGAATTTTTCTCTGCAACAGAAAACAACGGTATCGCAAAATTTAAATATGAAAAAGAGGTTGTTAATTGGTTAAATCTAATCAGAGGTCAATATAAACCAACTTCGATTGATGAATTAAAAACAGGGTACAAACCTCCTATGCCATATTCTGATATAAGGCTAATCAATGCATTAAATCACACATTTTGGTTTTTACCGTCGGTTGCAAGTTGCAAAGCAATGGGTAATTTATTAAAAAATCATACCTTCTACAAAGAATACAATGTAATTGTTTGTGCTGGTAATGAGGCTGGCATGGGTGTAGAAGCATTAAAACCTGTTAATGAGGCGATAAAAAACGGTTTTAATACCAAAACAATAACTTTATCTTGTGGAAAACTTACAACAGGTGTAACTGTTCCAGAATGGGGCGGAATTTTTATGCTTAGGGATACTTCTAGTCCGGAAACATACTTTCAATCCGCATTTAGAGTTCAATCGCCGTGGACGGTAAAAAATCCAAACGGATTAAATCCTAATGAAAAAACAGTTATAAAAGATACTTGTTATGTATTTGACTTTGCACCAGATAGAGCATTAAAACAAATTGCAGATTATTCAGCAAGATTAAACGTAAATGCAGATGAAAAACCAGAACAAAAAGTTCAAGAATTTATAAGTTTTCTACCTGTTTTATGTTATGACGGAAGTCGTATGGAACAAATTAGTGCTGATGAATTATTAGACCTAGTAGTTGCTGGTACTGCTTCATCAATGCTTGCAAGACGTTGGGAAAGTGCATTACTTGTTAATGTAGATAATGAAACATTAGCAAAACTTTTAGAAAATGAAAACGCAATGAATGCGTTAGAAAAAATTGAAAGTTTCAGAAATTTAAACAAAGAGTTAAAAGCACTAGTTAACAAGTCAGAAGCACTAAAAAAAGCAAAACAAGAAAAACAAGATTCTTTAACAAAAGAAGAAAAGAAAGAGTTAACTCAACAAGAAAAAGAAATTAAATCTAAACGAAAAGAAATTCAAGAAAAATTGTTGAAATTTGCAACAAGAGTTCCTGTATTTATGTACTTGACTGATGAAAGAGAACAAACTCTAAAAGACGTTATTTTACAATTAGAACCTGAATTATTCCAAAAAGTTACAGGACTTACTATACCAGATTTTGAAACTCTTGTAAGCATCGGAATATTCAATGAACAAGTTATGAATTCAGCCGTATTTGCTTTCAAACGCTACGAAGATGCAAGTCTTGTTTATACAGGTTTAACAAAACACGATGAACTTCGTATTGGTGGCTGGAATACAAAAATCACAAAAGAAAATTACGAAAACTTATCAACAAGTTTGTCGTAGAGAATATAATTCCCATAAAAATGAGGTCTTAAGTCCTCATTTTTTATCTATAACTTCCAACTTTTCTTCCAGACGAGTCATATTTTGTTATTCTTCCATTTGAATCTTTTTTGTAACTTCCAGTTCTGTGCCCATAGCTATCATAAATATTTGTAGTACCATTTGGTTGCATTCTATATGTCTCAATTCTTCTACCTGAACTGTCATACGTATTATATCCAGTTGAAGTTTTTCTTACAGTACTTGTTTTTCTTCCATAACTGTCATACGTATTATATCCAGAAGATGTTTCTCTAATAGTTCCAGTTCTTCGACCATAAGAATCATAACTTGTTGTTGTCCTACCGCTTGTTTTATAACTACCTGCCTTTCGTCCGTAGCTATCATAAGAATTCATAGTAGAACACAATCCATAGCTTGCAGTTATGCATAATACAAATAATGTCAAAAATATCTTTTTCATATTTATTTTCTTTCTATAATTTCTTTTAGTCCTTCGACAAATTTATTTTGACCACCCCTTGACGGATGTCTTAAATAGATACAATCAAAACCAAAATCTTTACAAGATTTTTCGGCATCTCTACCAACAGCAATTATTACTGAATTTTCATAATCAAATATATCAAAAAAAGTTGTTAATATTTCCTTATATATAGGTTCTTTCTTTTCTATAACTGATGCTTTTTTATACCAAGATTTAAAACATTTTGAATTAAAAGCATACGCATTCCAGATAACGAAGTTTTTTGGGCCATATTTTATCAACTCGTTCCAAACAATACTTGCCGTTTTTTCTGTAGTATCCTTATCTTTTGAAGTACAAGCATATTCATTAAACAAATTTGAATTTTTAAAAATTTCTTCAGATGTCATTGCAATTCCTGTATAACGAGCACCGATACTTGGAGATTCTCCAATCAAGATATATTTAGGCTTAGGACGTTCCATTAAATATTTTTTTAAATTATCACATCTTAAAACTGGAGCATCCAATGATATATCACTTTTATCGTACTGTTGCCACGGATTAAATCTATCCTTTGGAGTTTCATATTTTTTTAATAATTCTATAAATTTTTCTATTTTTTCTTCTCTACATTCTGACATATATTAAACCTCCATTATTATTTTTTATATCAATTTTGTATAATACATTACAATATATCATTTTTGAGATAGCTTTTAAATTATATAACGATTTGAATAAAAAATGTTCATTCAATTAATCACAAATAAATTATAAAAAATATCTATATCAGAAATGGACATATTAAACAAAGATTCTTAAACAATGTTCAAAAAATGCTAAATTATTGTCTTAAATATCTAGCATATACAAAAGAAAGTCTTATTATTTTTTAAACTTATAATGTGTTGAGCGACCACTACCGGCTTTTACAAAAATCTTCTTATCAATCAAATCTTTGATGTCCAAAGTTGCAGTATCTTGCGAACAATTACACATTTTTGCCCATTTTGCCGTTGTAAGATTTCCTTCAAAGTTATCCATAAATCTATTTAAAACTTTTACTTGGCGTTCATTGAAAATAGTTGTTGAATATTTTTGCCAAAATTCTGCTTTATGTAAAACAGTACTTGTTGTTTCTTCGCTTGATTGAATTGCAATCAATAAATTTTCCAAAAACCATACAAGCCAATCTGTAATATCCATTGAGCCTTTTTGCGTTTTTTCTAAAATGTCATAATAACTGTTTCTATTTTTCTGAATTTGTGCTGACATAGAGTAAAATCTATATTGTGTATCATCACTTCTAGTTAGCAACATATCCGTCAAAGCTCTAGCAATTCTACCATTACCATCATCAAATGGATGCAATGCAACAAACCATAAATGAACAACGCCAGCTTTTATTAAATAGTCAATATCATCTTGTTTATTAATATAATCTATCAAATCAGACATTTCTTTTTCAAGAATATCTGCACTTGGAGCTTGATAATGAACTTTTTCTTTTCCAATTGAGCCAGAAACAACTTGCATTGGTCCTAATTCATCATCTCTGTATTTACCAACTTTGATTTTATACATTCCACTATAACCAGTAGGAAACAATGCTGCATGCCAACCAATTAATCTTTCTTTAGTCATTTTATTAGCATAATTTTGAGTTGCATCAATCATCATTTCAACAACACCTTCAACATCTCTTGAAACAGGAGTTTCACCACCAATATCTATGCCTAATCGTCTTGCAATAGAAGAACGAACAATATGTTTATCTAAAATTTGACCTTCAATCTCTGATGATTTTATAATATTTTCCGTCAAAACTTGCAATAATGCATTATTTTTAACATCAAAACCTAAAGAATCCATTCTTCCAAGCAAATAACCTTGAGCTTTTTTTATATCAAGAAGTAATTTTTGAATTTTTTCTCCGTGCCACATAAAGTTGTGCCAATCAGGGTTTTGATAAATATATTTCATGTTTTCTCCGAATAATTTACGGAGATTATAGCATTTTTCTCCGTAAATTGCAAGAGATATATTTAATAAAAGGAAGCCAAAAAAATAATAAATCATATCTCAATCTCATATTGATTTTAATCTTCTTGTTGTTATTAAATTACATGTGAGATGGATACATTTTCGCTAAGACCTAAATTTAAAGGCTTTTATGGCGATTTTAATAGAACGAGATGCACTTGCACTAACGGGTTTTTATTTGCACTTTCTTATACAATATTTATTAGGTTGTTTTTGTATTTATAATCTTCAATACTTACAGTTGTATCATCAATTGCAATCCCTAATGTATTTTTACTAATTTCATACTGTCTTTCTTGTTTTTGTTCTGCAAAGCAGTGGTTATAACATTCTGCAATAACCTTTAAATGTTTTATAAGTATATTTGCCTTAAAACTATCAGATACAATATCATCAGAACTTGCAAAATCATGATGTAAGTAATAATCTCGATTGGCTAAACATAGTTTTAATAACAATAATTCTTTATTACTCATTAAATTTTTATCAGTTATTTTCTGTCTTGGTTCTCTGTTGTTTAAACGGAACTTACAATTTTTCAGTAAGTTCCCAACATCAATATCATCTGCATATTGGATAATAAAATTTAAAGCCTCTGTTACAGTATCTTTGCTTATAAACATATATACATTTTATCTCAAATCACAAAAATCAAAAAAATATGTATAAATGTAACAATTTACATTCTTTACCTTATTAAACAGGTTTAATTTTTTCTAAAACTAATTAGTACAAATTGTACTAATCTTGCAGCCTAAAACTCTTTTCCCCGTTGCCTTTTAGTCGATTTGAAGTGATAATAAAAATATAAGATACATTAATTCAAAGGTAATGCAGTCTAATGCGAGTATATGAAAAAAATAATCATTGGTATTTTGAAATGATGGTACGCAAAAAGCGTTACTGTCGTGCTATTTCAGAGGCAAATAATGAAAAAGAAGCACTTGCATACATGCAAGCCTTTAAGACTGATTTATTGCGTGGCAGACTTGATTTAATTGAAGATTATGGCATGGAAAAATTTGAAGTTATTGTTGCTGATTATATCAGATATGCAGAAAATAACCTTAAATCAACTGACACAGTAATCCCTATTGCGAAAAATTTTAATAACCTTTGGGGAAAGAAATTAATAAAAGATATTACTCCAAATCTTGTAGAAAAATATAAGTCAGACCGTAATGGACAAGTATATTACGAAAAAATTGTTGAGGGTAAGAAAATTGTTAAACGCATATCTCCTGCAACAGTTAATCGTGAATTAGGTGTTTTGTCTAAAATTTTCAGCATTGCAATAGATAACAAAAAAGCAAAGGAAAATCCACTTGTAAATGTTAAAAAATTGAAAGTTGCAAACAAACTTGAAAGACACATGACAGTAGAAGAACAAGAAAGATTTATAAAATTCTGTAATCACGATTATTCCTACATGGATGTTACAGCCGATGAATTAGAAAAAATAACTAAAAAATATTGTAATTATTCATACGACCATGTTAGGGATATTGCTTTAATATGTTTAAATACTGGAATGCGTAGAGGTGAAATATTAAATCTTACTTGGAGTTGTATTGATTTTTCAGCAAATATGCTTTGTGCTTTGAATACAAAAAATGGTTTAAAAAATGATGTTCCTATGAACAATATCGTTAAAAACATCTTGCTTACAAGATACAATTCTAAAGGGGATAATGTTTATGTATTTACAAATCCTGAAACAGGTACAAAATATGGTAACATACACAAAGCATTTATGACTGTTTGTAAAATGGCAAATGTACCAAATTTCAGATTTCACGACACAAGACATACATTTGCAAGTCGTTCAATCAAAAATAATGTTCCTGTACCTGTTTTGCAAGAAATTTTAAACCACAAAAACATTCGAACAACCATGAGATATGTTCACAATACTTTTGAGCAAAAATTAAATGCTGTAAACAGCTTAAATAATTTATAAAAACAGTTTCCTAATTGTTCTCTTATACATGGGCAAGTTTATAATATTTGCCCATGTATTTATTTTTATTAGCATTTACAAAACTTCAACCTTGCATACTTTTACTGAGTTTAACAGATTATACAAAACCGCTCAGTCCATAAATATTACATAAAATCTAAATTTCAAAAATTTGCATTAAAAAAGCAAGGTCTAAAAGCCTTGCTATTATTATGTTTTAAATGGAGCGGGAGACGAGGCTCGAACTCGCGACATCCTCCTTGGCAAGGAGGCATTCTACCACTGAATTACCCCCGCATTTCTTTCGGTTGTATATCCATTATACATGGGCAAAAAAAATATGCAAGTACCTTTTTTAAATTTCTTTAAAATTCCTAAAGATTTTTTAATATACTTAATTTTTATCTTTAAAATTATTTGTTTACGTGCTAACCTCTTATTATAAAATTAAGGATAATTTATTAAAAATGGCCGGAAGAACAACTACTAAAAAACAATCAACAACTGACATTAATGCTGCGCTTATGCCTCAAGATATTGCGGCGGAAGAAGCTGTTTTAGGGGCAATTCTTGTTAACCCTTCAGTTATGCCAAAAGTTGTTGAATCAATTAATGCAGACAGTTTTTACAAGCCTGCTCATCGCTATGTTTTTGAAGCAATGCTTCAATTATTTAACCAAAATCAAATGATTGACATTGTTTCTGTATCTGACGTTTTGAGCTATTCTTCTCGCCTTGAACTTGTTGGCGGCCGTGCATTTATCAATGATTTAGCTTTTAAAACTGTAACAACAGCCAATGTTGGTTATTATGCAAAAATTATTCAAGATAAATCAATCAAAAGAGCATTAATTACTGCCGGTTCTGAAATTGTAGCTTCTGGTTACGATCAAGACAATGTTGACGATTCTCTTGAAAATGCAGAAAAATTGATTTTTGATATTTCTTCTCAAAAATCTACAAAAGATTTTATTCCGGTAAAGGAAGATGTATTTAATGTCTACAGTAAGATTGAATACAGATATCAACACCGTGATGAATGTACAGGTGTTAGAACTCATTTCTACAAGTTAGATGATATGACAAACGGGCTTCAAAAATCGGATTTGATTATTCTTGCAGCTCGTCCATCAATGGGTAAAACCGCATTTGCTTTGAACATTGTTGCTAATGTAGCAATAAAATCAAAGGTACCAGTTGCAATGTTTTCTCTTGAAATGTCACGTGAACAATTAGTTCAGCGTATGATGTGTGCAGAAGCTGAAGTTGATTCACAACGTCTACGTAGTGGTAATATGCAAAGCAAAGACTGGAACAAACTTGCAACAGTAATGGAAAAATTCTCTGATGTTCCTATTTACATCGATGATACCGCAGGTTGTACTTTGACTGATATTCGTGCTAAATGTCGTCGTTTAGCAATGGAAGTTAAAGACTTAGGTCTTGTCGTAATTGACTACTTGCAACTTATCAACAGTTCTTCAAGTAGCAATGATAGAAATCAAGAAATTTCAGCAATTTCAAGAGGTTTGAAAATACTAGCAAGAGAATTGAATGTTCCGATAATTGCGCTTTCACAATTATCTCGTAAAGTTGAAGAACGTGGCGATAAACGTCCAATGCTTTCAGACTTGCGTGATTCAGGTGCAATCGAACAAGACGCCGATATTGTAATGTTTATTCACCGTGAAGATTACTACAACAAAGATAAAAAAGATGAAGACGGTGAAGTTCAAGAAATTAACCAAAAGGCTGATTCAAAAGGCAAAGCAGATATCATTATTGCTAAACAAAGAAACGGTCCTGTTGGTGACTTGCAATTATTGTTCCAATCAAATATTACAAAATTCAAGAATATGATTGATAACGAACAATTTGCATTTTAGTTTTTAAAGGCAAACTTTTTTATGAAAAGTTTGCCTTTATTTTTTGTTATTACTACTTCATAACTACTTTACATTGAAAATTCAACATGCAATAATGTAGCTATGGATACGTATGTATATTCAATTGAAGATGACGCCGAACACTCCAAAACACTTTATGTAAATTTAACAAATAAGTGTTCGAATGCTTGTCTTTTCTGTATTAGAAATACAGTTGACGAAATTAAAGGCAAGAACATGTGGTTGGAAAAAGAAAACGTAGAAGCAAAAGATGTAATTTCTCAATTTGAAAACTTTGATACCCCAGAGGAAGTTGTTTTTTGCGGATATGGTGAACCTTTTATGAAGTTGGATTTATTAAAAGAAGTTGCTAAATATCTAAAGGATAATGGTATAAAGGTTCGTGTAAATACAAATGGACACGGTAATTTTATAAATAAAAAATCTATCGTTCCTGAAATCAAAGATTTAATTGATGTAATTTCAGTTAGTTTGAATGCTTCAAATGATGAACAATACAAATTAATTTCTAAACCAAAGTTTGAAAATGCATTTGAAGAAATGAAAAAGTTTACGAAAGAATGTGTAGATTCAGGAATCAAAACAGTAATGACAGTTGTAGATGGCTATCCTGATTACACATTGGACATTGCAGCTTGTGAAAAGGTTGCAAGATCTCTGGGTGCAGAATTCAGGGTTAGAGAATGGATTAAAAACGGATATTAATATAGCAGATTAAAGGAAAGGAAAGACAAATGCTAAAAGAACAATTAGACAGAATCATGCGTCCAAAATCAATTGCAGTTGTTGGTGCTTCTACAAAAGAACACACAATTGGTTCTGATATCATGAAAAGATTACAAGAATACAAATTTACAGGTAAAATCTATCCGATTAACCCAAAAGGTGGTGTAATCGAAGGTTTACAAGCATATACTACTGTTAATGAAGTTCCTGAAGATATTGATTTAGCAATCATCGTTGTTAACTCAAAATTCGTTTTAGGTACAATTGACCAATGTAACGAAAAAGGTATCAAAGGTTTATGTATCATCACTGCAGGTTTTAAAGAAACAGGTAAAGAAGGTGCAGAACTTGAAAAACAATTAACTGAAAAATTAAACGAATATGGTATGAGATGTGTAGGACCTAACTGCTTAGGTGTTGTAAATACAGATCCTGAAATTAGCATGGACGGTTGTTTTGCCGAATCACTTCCTGAACGTGGTAACATTGGTTTCGTTTCACAATCAGGTGCTTTAGGCGGCGGTATCTTAAACATCTTAAAAGACTTAAACTTAGGTTTTGCTCAATTCATTTCAATCGGAAACCAAGCTGATGTTAACGCTGAAACAGCTTTAGAATACTGGGAAAATGAAAATGATGTTGAACAAATCTTGTTATACATGGAATCAATTCAAAACCCGGCTAACTTCAGAAAATTAGCTACAAGAATTTCTAAGAAAAAACCTATCCTAGCTTTAAAAGCAGGTCGTTCAGCTGCGGGTGCTTCAGCAGCATCTTCTCACACAGGTTCTTTAGCCGGTGCTGATAAAGCAGCTAACGCATTACTTGCTCAATCAGGTGTTATCAGAGAATATTCTTTGAAAAACTTATTCTCAACAGCAAAAGTATTTGCTAACTGCCCAATTCCAAAAGGAAACAGAGTAGCAATTATCACAAACTCAGGTGGTCCTGGTATCATGGCTACTGATGCAGTATGTGAATATGGTATGGAAATTGCTAAAATTACAGATGAAACAAAAGAAAAATTAAGAAGTTTCTTACCTGCAGCAGCATCTGTTAAAAACCCAATCGATATGATTGCTTCTGCTCCAATCGAACACTACAAAGAAACATTAAAAACAGTTATCGCTGATGAAAATGTTGATATGATTATGGTTATCTACTTACCATTCTTAGGTTTAAAAGATATTGATGTAGCTAAGGCTGTTATGGAAATTAAAGCTCAATATCCTGAAAAACCTGTTATCGGTGTATTCATGACTAAATCAGAATTCTTTACAACATTATCAGATATGGATGTAAATATGCCATTCTTTATGTATGCAGAAGAAGCTGCTGAAGGCTTTATGAGATTAGATCAACAACGTAAATGGATTGCTAGACCAGAAGGTAAAATTCCTTGCTACGATGTTGACAGAAAGAAAGCTGAAAGCATTATGTACAATGCATTAAAAGAAGAACGTGCACAATTAACAACTCGTGAATCAATTGATGTATTAGATGCTTATGGTATCAGAGTATGTAAATCTGGTTTCGCTACAAATGAAGAAGAAGTTGTTTCAATCGGTAACTCAATCGGTTATCCGGTTGTAATGAAAATGACTTCTAAAACAACATCTCACAAAACAGATGTTGGTGGTGTAAGAGTTAACATTCAATCTGAAGAACAATTAAGAGCTGAATACAAAGACTTGTTAGCAAAACTTGAAGAAAGAGGATTGTTAGATGGTCTTGAAGGTGTAATCATTCAAGAAATGGTTAAAGGTAACAGAGAAATGGTTTGCGGTATTGCAACAGATCCTCAATACGGTCCAATGATGATGTTTGGCTTAGGTGGTGTATTCATCGAAGTTATGAAAGATGTAACATTCAGAATTGCTCCTCTAACAGATGTTGATGCTTCTGAAATGATTAAATCAGTTAAAGCATATAAATTGTTAGAAGGTGCTAGAGGTACAACTCCTGCACAAATGGATCAAATCCAAGAAACATTATTAAGATTATCTCAATTAGTTTCTGATTATAAATTCATTGATGAATTAGATATTAACCCATTGTTAATTTCTGAAAAATCAGGTGAAGGTATTGCAGTTGACGGTCGTATCAAAGTTAGATTAGAAGAAGCTAAAGAAGCTTTAGGTTTAACTTGCTGCAGCTGTGGTTGCGGTTGTGACTGCAAATAATAATCTTTAAAAGATTAGGTTGATTTTAGGGGCGAAGCCTTTGGCTTCGCCCCTTCTTTTTTATTTTAATACACTAAACGAAACGATTTTTGAGTGCATAATGTTTAGCCAATCATATTTAAAACAGGCAATATCATTACAGCTACATTCATCATCGTCGCAAGAACAATAATCATCAATTTTACAAACAATGGCATTATTAAGAGTTAATATTCCGTTTGCAACCTCTTTACATTTACCATCGCATTGATATACAAATCCATCAATTTTAAGATGATTTGTAAAAACTGTAATTCTATTGCTGTCACTTTCTGCTACGATTTCATAAATTGTTTTGTTAATGTTATCCATAAAAATATACCCTCCTTTGTTATTTATACAAAAGAGAGTATATTTTTTATTTATAAATTTTATAATTGCCCGACTTGGTTATTTAATAGCTTTTGCTACACGGTGTAAAGTTTTATCTTTGCCTAAGATAACAAGAGTCCCAACCATATCGGCACCACGAGTTCTACCTGTAACTGCAGCTCTGATTGCCCACATTGTAACTTTTGCTTTTACGCCCTTTTCTTTGTAGAAACCACGGAATGCTTCAAGTTTTTCGTGAAGATTTTCTTCTGTCCATTCCCAATCTTTAGCTTGTTCTGCAAAAGTTTTTAGAACATCTTGAGAAACTTCTGTATCAAGAACTGTTGTTTGAACTTCCGGTTCAATTTCTACATCTTCACCGAAGAAGTAAGAAACAGCATCTGTAATATCTGAAAGAATTACAAGTGGATCTCTTGTGATTTCAACCATATGAGTATATTGTTCATCAGTCATTGTTGATAAATCATATTTAGCCAAGAATGGTTTTAATCTTTCTTTTAAGTTGTTTATATCAAGTTTTTTGATATATTGGCTATTCATCCAGTTTAATTTATCATATTCAAAAATAGAGTTTGATGATGAAACTTCGTTGATTCTGAAATCTTGAGCAATTTCATCAACTGATTTAATTTCGTTTCCGTCTGATGGAGCCCAACCTAACAATGCAACAAAGTTAATTAATGCATCTGTTAAGTAACCTTTTTCAACGAATTCAGAAACGGCAGTAGCACCGTGACGTTTAGAAAGTTTACTTCTGTCAGGAGCCAAAATCATACCTAAGTGACCAAATCTTGGAACTTCTGCACCTAGAGCTTCATAGATTAAAATTTGTTTGAATGTGTTTGAAATATGGTCTTCTCCACGAATGATGTGGGAAATTTTCATTAACATATCGTCAATTACAACGGCAAAGTTGTAAGTCGGAGAACCGTTTGATTTCATGATAACGAAGTCACCAATTAAGTTTGTATCTTGGTGTAAATCACCTTTTACAAGGTCATCAAAGTGAATTATTGATGAATCGTGGAATGCTTTTGTAGCTTTTTCAACAGAAAATCTGATTGCAGGTTTTCTGCCTTCTGCTCTTAATCTATCTTTTTCAATATCAGTTAAGTTTTCGCATTTTTTAGAATATACGTAAGCTTTTTTATTTTTTGTAGCTTCTTCTTTTTCAGCTTCCAATTCCTCTGGAGTGCAGAAACATTCGTAAGCGAATCCTTTTTCTAATAAGATTTGAACATATTTTGGATAAATATCAAATCTTTCAGATTGAGTGTAAGGACCATACGGGCCACCTACATCCGGACCTTCATCCCAGTTTAAGCCTAATGCTTTTAAACTATCAAAAATGTTATCAATATATGCTTGGCTTGTACGCTCAGCATCTGTGTCTTCAATTCTTAAAACAAATTTACCGCCAACTTTTTTAGCGTATAAATAGTTAAACAAAGCTGTTCTTGCAGTACCAACGTGAAGGTTTCCACTTGGTGATGGTGCAATTCTAACTCTTACATCTGACATAAATTTACCTTCTTTCCTTCTTCTGATATTTTAATTATCTCATGAACAAGGTTTTTGGCACAATATTTTTAAAAAATATTATTTATTTTCAGTTTTTATTTGAGTATTCATTTTGTGAGCATGAATTCTTTGCATCAATTCACGATATGCTGTAAAAAATCTGATAGCTTGAGCTTTAGCACTATGAGGTACTGTATATGACATTGTTTCATTTTTTATTGTATCTAGCATTTCAATGTTTAAATCTTTTTTTGAATTCAAGATTTCAGCAGGGTTCATTGTTGGTTTTAAGTTGTATTGAAACATCATATTTGAGGCTTCGTTTTGGTAGATAATATCATTGCCAAAAATATCATTTGAGATAATAAATAAAAAACCTTTTAAGTGGATGTATCTAAGTTTATTAGGATCACCATAAGCTGCAGTTCTTGGAAATGCAGCAAAAAAAGTCATTTGAGATAGTGCAATTCCAAAAAACGAAAGTGCAACTAAAAATATTAATATAATTGATGTAACTATTATTACTGCCATACTTATATTATATCAACAGATAAAAAAAAAGGAAGAGGTAGGCAAAAGTGTAATTCTTATGGTTGAAAATTTTGAAATTTTGTTTATAATTATAGAAAGGTTTGGAAAAAAATGAGAACTTTATATGGCGAAGAAAAATAATGTTTCAAGAGTTATTTTGTCAGATTTAGTCGATAAAAAAACTGTTGATAAATTTTTAAAAACTTTTTATAAAACTTTCGGTATAGGCTGTAATTGTGTTGACGAAAGTAAGGTTATCGCTAATATTTCGATGGCTAAATTTTGTAGTATGACACGAAATACAGAAAAAGGGTGTAAGTTATGCGAAGCTTGTGACAGAGATGCTTGGGAAAAAATAAAAAAAACAGGAAAACCAGCTCTTTATCAATGTCATGCCGGTTTAGTTGATATAGCTATTCCTATAATCGTTGATAACAAATACTTGGGCATGATTATGGGTGGACAAATTAGTACAGGTAAGATTGATGAACAAAAAATACTAGAGCTAAGCAAGCAAATAGAAATTGAAAATTCTCAAGAATATTTAGAAGCAGCAAAAAAAATTAAATGTATTAAAAGTAAAGAAATAAAAAAAGCTGTAAAAGTCCTATCTTTAATCGCTCAAACTGTTTCTGAAACGGCTTATTCGATGTATTTGCTAAAAAAAGAAGCTGAGAAAAAAGAATTTATATTATCTTTGATTGCAGCTGTAGAGAGTGCAAGTTCTAAAAATAAATTGTATAACATAATTTGCAAAAAAATTATGAATTTTTTCAATGCAGATAGAATTTTAATTGTAGAATTTAGCAAAAATGGTACATATAACATATTACAGGAATTGAAAGCTGACAAATCTATAAAATCTGTGTTTGAAGTTTTACCGAAAAATACTGCAGAAAAAATTATGACATATTGGAATGATATTGTATTCAACAAAAATGAAGAAGTTACTTTCAATAGTGTTAATGCGTACGATATTCCTGATTTTATCAGAGAAGCATACAATAAAATCGGCTTGGTTTCAGCGATGACAACAATTTTTAATAGAACAGAAACCTCAGCAACAGTTGTCGTTTTGGGTAAATATAACAATGATAATATCTGGACAGAAGATGACGTAAAAGGTTTTAATTTATGCGGTAAACAAGTTAATATTGCTATAAACAAAATAAAACTCACCGAAAAAGCAAAAATAAGAGCGTTGAGAGAAAAGGCTCTACTGGATAATCTTCCAGCAAGTGCATTTTTAAAGGATGTAAACGGTAAGTTTTTGGCGGTGAATGATGCCTTTTTAGCCTGTGGTTTATCACGTGAACAAATTTTAGGACATGACGATTTTGAGTTTGAACCTTTTGATGTAGCCGCTTCTTATCAAGCCGAAGATTTAGAGGTGATTAATAGTAAAAAGCCTTTTAGAAATATTCGAAAAGTAATAAGAAACGGTAAAGAATTATGGATGGAAAGTTATAAAAGTCCTGTATTTGATGAAAATGGTAATGTTGTTGCTATTACAGGATTTAACAAAGATATAACTGCTCAAATGACAATGGATAAGTTGAAAAATCAATTTATTTCTATTATCAGCCATGAGTTACGAACTCCTTTGACTTCAATTAGTGGCAGTATAGATTTAATGCTGAATGGTTTGGTTGGAAATGTTGATGCTCCTTGTACAGAAATGCTTAAAATCGCACAAAAAAATACAAATAAGTTAACTTCTTTGATTAACAATATTCTTGAACTGGAAGCTTTAGAAACAAATACAATGACTTTAAAATTTTCTTCTCAAAAAGTAAAAACAGTTTTAATGGAAGCTATAGAAACATCAACAAAACCTAAAACGGCTGTTGGTACCCACATAAAAACAGATATAGATTTAGAAAATGAATGTATAAATATTGATAAAGAAAAATTCATTAAAGTTTTGCATAACATTATATCTAATGCTTATAAATTTTCTGATATTGGTGAAGACATTATTGTTAGCACAAAAGTTAAGAAAAAAGATGTTTACATTACGATAACAGATACCGGTGTTGAAATTCCGGAAGGTATGGAAGCTAAAGTTTTCAACAAATTTAAAGAAATGGACACAAACAACCAACACAGACAAGAAGGTGTTGGTTTGGGACTTGCTATAGCAAAATTACTTGTAGAAAAAATGAACGGCACAATATCTTATTCATCTAAAAAGAATAAGACAAGCTTCATGCTTACTTTCCCAATTGCTAAGTAATTATTATGCTACAGCGTAATGTTTATTCCATAAATTTTCAATAATTGAGTATAATTTCATTGTGTCAAAAGGTTTTGGAATTACGCCTAAAACGTCCATTTTGCTTAGTTCTTCAATCTCAAAGGCTTGGGCTTTTGAGGTTAAAAATATGACTGGAATATCCTTAAATTTCGGATTTTTTCGGATTTCCTTCAAAACTGTAGGACCGTCCATTACAGGCATGACTACATCTAATAATATTAAGTCCGGAATTGCGTACCTTAAGCTTGCAAGTAACTCTTGTCCGTTATTTGCAAAGTCTAATCGTAGACTTGAATTTTTTGATTCAAGCACAATCTTGACGATGATTTTAATATCTTCATCATCTTCGGCATAAATTATGTTCTTAATCTCTCTTATGATATAACTCCTGTGTGGTGGGTGAATAGATGCAAAATAATATTAGGGTATATATTAATACTATGCCCATATTTGGTGTATTTAATAACATTAATGTTAATTTTTGTTATGTTTATATATAGCTGTACTTACTACGGTTTAATATTTACAATGTTAATCAGTATTTTACATAATAATGGAACATGTTTTTTTATTGTATATAATATTGTGTAGTGAGGTAATAATTATGTTTAAGAAAATAGCTTTTTTGTTTTTTATATCAGTATTTTTGTATAATGCAAGTTTTGCTTTACCAAATTATTCAACAGAAGAGCAAAAATTTATTGAATATCAAACAAATAACACAATTAATAACGCTAAGTTATATAGAACTGCAGTATATAAAACTTTAGATATCACAACTCCTCAAATGATTGATATTAAAAAACTTGATAAAGCATTTTATGCACAAATTAAACCGGTGTTAATGGAAAATTATCATACGTTGAATAGATTATCAAAACTAACAAATCAAATAAAACCATCAAAAAAACTTGTGAATGTTGAAAAGAAAAAATTGAAAGAAAACGCTAAAATTTTAGATGGTTATAAAGATGATTATGAAGTTGAGTTATATAAAATTTTAACTCCGGCTCAAAAAAATAAATATATACAGTTAAGAAATGAACGTATAAAAGAGTATAAGGCTACTTATTCTCATTAGTCTTTATAATTTTCGATTTCTCTAAGAACTTTTGCCGGATTCCCAACAGCTAATGAGTTTGCCGGAATGTCTTTAGTTACAACACTACCTGCTCCGATTACACAGTTGTCGCCAATAGTTACGTTCGGAAGAACAGTAACATTTTTACAATATCTAATCTTGCAAGTGAAGTTAGTCTTGCACTTTCTGATACAAAAGTCGTTGGTTGGTAATTTAGAGGTACGAGTGCTGTGGATTTGGTATTACCCTCTTGAAGTTTTTGTTGTATCTCTGGTTCTAAAGAGGAGTAAAGAATCTCGTAAGATGTTCCACCATTGACTTTTACTTCACGAGCAATATATTTACTTTCCTGTTTGTTGATTTCTAATCGTAATGAACGATTAGATTTTAAGCCTTTTGCTTCAGCTACTCTATTTATATTTATATATGTATTATTTTCATTTTCATTCATGGTAGTGACACATTACCTCTGAATTAAAAGAATTGGAACACTAATTCCGACCTTTGTGTCTGTTTTGAATCAATTAAAATTTTTCATGTCACAGGAATTTTGAAAAAAAAATTTTTCCTAATTTTTCGGCACTCTTTCGGAGCAAAATTTCAAAATGGACTGCCCGAAATAATCACACCATTCGTAACGAGTCCTAAATATGCCCTAAAATTAGTAATCACACGGATTTGAAACATATTGTTAATTAACATGAGAAAGCAGAAAAAGTAACACAAATTCCCAGAAAAATTAAATACAGTATGTCCGTATTTGACATATCTTTATAATATAATCAAATTATGGATACAAAGTTAAAAGATTTTATAAATAGAGATGATTGTTATTTTATTCACTATGCAAGTGACGGGTTTTATAACGGCTCAAGTCCTGCTCCAAGGATTTCTTGTATAGTTATTTATAATCTCAAAACTGATAAGGGTTATAGATTTCTAATAAGTGACCATACAGAAGATAATTCATTGGAACAAGCCGAAAGATTGACTTTTGAAAATTTTAAAATGGTATTTGATAAAATTCCGAATGTAAGTTTTATTCATTGGGGTATGAACAATAATGGTTTTGGATTTAAAGCAATTCAAGCAAGAGCAAAAGAATTGGGTGTAGATATACCCATGCCGAACAATGAGCATTTATTTGACTTATCGTCTTATGTCACATATATCGCAGAAAAGAAATTGTCTATAAAACAAATCCTTTGGTTTAATTCTCTTTTGATAGGTGATGATTATTTAGACGGAAAAGTCGAAGCAGAATATTTTGACAAAGGTTTATTTGAAAAGATTTATAATTCAGTAGATTTAAAAGTTCGTGGATTCGCTGATGTTGCAAAATTAATTCAAGAAAATAAACTTAAAACAGAACCTCCGTACGAAAATAATGACGGCTTAACAAAGGAAGAAAGACACAGAGAAGCTATTAAACGTTCACAAATGCGTGAACAAATGCTTAGAGATATTATGGAACATAACAAAAGAGTTATGGAAGAACCTGAAATAATCTATGAAGATTATGAGGTAGGAATATTTGACCCTGCACATCCTATTTTGTCTTTGTTCTGTAATTGGTTTGCTAACAGGAAGTAATGCGATGTTACATAATAAACAATATAACATTTTCATGATAGTATAGGATTATGCAAAGTATAGAAAAAGAACGAGTATCAAGTATAAGAGATAACACAAAAAGAGGAACTGTATATAGCTTTTTGAAAAAGGTTATACAGGAAAATTTTGATAAATATAACGATAAATCAAAGTTAAAGATAGTTTCAGCATACTTTACCATATATGCTTTTTATGCTTTAAGGGAAGAACTAAAAAACAAAGTTTCCGAAGTTAAATTTATACTTGGGGAACCCTCATCAGTTGAAAATTTAGGACTTAAAAATAAAAGATTTAAGATATTCAAAATTCAAGATGAAGATATTACACTTGATAATATTTTGCAACAAAATAAAGTAGCAAAAGAATGTTATGAGTGGTTAAAGCAAAGTAATATAGAAATCAGAACCGCACCTAAAAAAGACGATAAAAAAACTTTAATACACGGCAAAATGTATCACATTGAACAAGATAGAAACGACAGAGTTGTTGATGCTATTGTTGGAAGTTCAAATTTTACGACTTGTGGATTAGGAATTAATGATTGCTCTAATTTTGAGTTAAATACAATAATTGATAGTGATAACAGTAAAAAAGATTTAAAAGAATGGTTTAATGAACTTTGGACTGAAAATACAGAAGATGCTAAAAAAGAGATTTTAGCATATATTGAAGCAATTTATAAAGAAAATTCTCCGGAACAAGTTTATTATAAAACCTTATATCACTTGTTTGAAGAAAAGATTGAATCTAATGAACTTGAAGATATTGAGAAAAATAAAAAGTTTGTTGAAACAAAAATATGGAATACATTATATCCATTTCAAAAAGATGCTGTTAAATCCGCAGTAAACAAAATGAACAAATATAACGGGTGCATTATTGCTGATAGTGTCGGTTTGGGTAAAACTTTTACGGCATTAGGTATTATTCAATATTTTATTTGCAAAGGTCGAAATAGATGTTTGGTACTTGCTCCAAAAAGGTTAGAAAATAACTGGAAAAAATACGAAGAACATCACCCGAAAAATATATTTAAAGATGATAATTTAAGAATAAAATTTTTATCTCAATCAATGCTAACTGCAAAGGATATAGACAAAGATATTGATTTTAATGACTTTGACTTAATTGTTATAGATGAATCGCATAATTTTAGAAATGCAACAGGAAGTAAAACTGACGAATACGGTAATATTAAAAAGATTAGCAGATATGACAAATTATTGGCTATTACAAAAAGCGAAAGACAACCAAAAATATTGTTATTGTCTGCAACCCCTGTTAATACATCACTAAATGACTTAAAAAATCAAATAAGATTTATTTCTCTTGATGATGATAAAGCCTTTGCTGAAACAATGCAAATACCGAGTATTGAGGGTGCAATAAAGGTTGCGAATAAAAAATATGTTGAATGGGCGAAAGATGATAACAGGGATAAGAACGAGTTATTGAATAACTTAAATGCTAATTTCTTCAAATTGTTAGAAGAATTAACGATTGCTCGTTCAAGAAAACATATCAAAACAGGATATTCAAAATTTAAAGATGAAAAAACTTTAAATTTTCCTAAAAGAAAAAATCCTATAACTAAAACTCCGTCAATAGATTTGGAAGATAAATTTCCGAGTTATAAGGAATTAAACGAAGAAATTTTAAAATACAAACTGTTTTTATTCAGACCGTCAAGATATGTAATTAAAAACCACGAAAATTATCAGTCTAAAAAACAAACTAATATGTCACAGGAAGATCGTGAAAATTACTTAATTGGAATGATGAAAATGGGCTTTTTAAAACGACTTGAAAGTTCTATTGCTTCATTTACCATTTCAATGAAAAATACTCTTGATAAAATTGATAACAGAATTGCTTTGATTGATAAATTTGAACAAAATAACGGTAATTCTAAAATAGCGGTTGAAGATGCTTTTTCTAATGATTTTAGTGACGATTCCGAAATTGCTGAAAATGAATTTGTTATCGGTAAAAAAATGGAATATGACTTAAATGATTTAGATGTTCAAAAATGGAAAAAGGAACTTTTGGAAGATAGAGTTCAAATTGAAAAAATTTATAATATGGCAAAAGTCATTACAAAGGATCGTGATAAAAAATTGTCATATTTAAAAGATATTATTACTGATAAATCAAAACAAGAAAATAAAAAGTTATTGATATTTACAACATATAGTGATACTGCAAAATATTTGTATGACTGTTTAAAGGATTATATCAAGAACGATTTAAACCTCAATATTGCTCTTGTTTCGGGTAGTGATACGATTTCAACATATAACAATATAAGTAGATTTGACGATATTCTTGAAAACTTTTCTCCATATTCAAAATTAGGAGAAATAAGAACGGGAAACAACCAAATTGATATATTAATAGGTACAGACTGTATTTCAGAGGGGCAAAACTTACAAGATTGTGATACAGTTGTGAATTACGATATACATTGGAATCCTGTTCGCTTAATTCAGAGATTTGGTCGTGTAGATAGAATTGGAAGTATAAATGATTCTATTCAAATGATTTGTTTTTGGCCTACGGAAGATTTAGAATCTTATATTCAATTAAGAAAAAGAGTTGAAGCAAGAATGATTTTGGCAGATGCTTCTGCAACTGCTGATGATAACCCATTAGAAGAACAAAGCCAAGAAGATGTTATCAAAAGAGATTTAACATATCGTGAAAAACAATTAAAGAAAATTATTGAAGAAAAAGGTTTGGATGATACCGAAAATTCAATGCAAGATTTGAGTTTATCAGATTTTTCACTTGAAGATTTCCAAAGCGATTTATGCAACTTTATGGAAACAAGAAAAGACAGTTTAAAAAATATGCCGACAGGAATTTGTGCTATAACACCAAATACGGATAATAACGGTAATAAAATCGAAAAAGGCGGTATAATTTTCTGTTTAAAACAAAAAAATAATGCGGTAGAAAATTCAAAACTTAATAAATTGCAGCCTTATTATTTAGTTTATGTAAAAAATGACGGTTCAATTTTATACACATACGAAAGATCAAGAGAGATTTTGGATATTTATAAAGCATTGTGTTTAGGTAAAACTGAACCTATTATGGAATTATGCAATAAATTTAATAATCAAATTCAGACAAAAGAGGGAATGGAACTTTATAGCAAACTCTTAAAATCTGCTATAAAAGGCATAACAAGTTATTATCAAGATAACTTGTTTAATCAAAATTCGGGTAGAGGTGGAATATTGCCGACAAGTGATAATCAAATAAAATCTGATGATGATTTTGAATTGATTACTTGGCTCATAATTGACGGAGAAAATTAATGACAAAAACTGAAATTAAGAACAATTTACAGGATTTTTCAAACAATAACTTTTTACAAAATTCATTAGATTTATTTTTAACATTAGGTTATACAACCAAAAGACAGTATGCAATATCTTCCCTTGAAGAATTTAAAAACAGGTTTTTAACAAATTCTTTTAATGAAGATAAGTTGATGTTTTCTGAATGGAATAACGCACAGTTTTTATTTGAATTACAAGCAAATGACTTAAATTCAGAAGAAACGACAATAACAACTGAAATTGTTGACAACAAAGCAATAGAAACATATTGGTTTTTCGCTATTGAATTAAAAGGAGAAAGCTATACTAAAAAGCAATTATCGGAAATAACAAGAGAAATCAATAAACAAAGACCTATTCCTGCATTTATCTTATTCAAATATGCTGATAAACTTACATTTTCAATTATAGACAGACGATTAAATAAAAAAGACGATAATAAAGATGTTTTGGAAAAGGTTGTTTTAATTAAAGACATTAACTACACAAATCCGCACAGAGCACATATTGATATTTTATCAGACATATCTTTTGAGAATATAAAAGATAAATTTAATGTTTCAAATTTTGTTGAATTGCACTTGAATTGGCTGAAAGCACTAAGTGTATCTGAATTAAACAAAAGATTTTATACAGAACTTTCAAATTGGTTCTTTTGGACAATGGATACTTGTCAACTTTCAAAAGATAATACCGTAAAAGATAATGTAATGTTCGGTATAAGAATGGTTACAAGAATTATCTTTGACTGGTTTATCAAAGAAAAAGGACTTGTAAGTGAGAAAGTTTTTGATAAACAGACCTATTTAGACCTATTGAAACCAGAATATAAAGAACAAGGGGATTTGTATTATAAAGTTGTACTTCAAAATCTATTTTTTGGCTGTTTATCAAAACCTATGGATAGAAGAGAATTTCGTTCAGAAAGCAGATTTCAAGGTAAAAATTCAGGTTATGATGTAAATAACTTATTCAGATACGCGAAATATTTAAATAATCCACAAGATATAGTTAATATGTTTAAAAATATTCCATTTTTAAATGGAGGATTGTTTGAATGTACTGATGACAAGAGAAACGGAAAATATATTGACTGTTTTACAGATGATAATAATAAAAATTTCTTAAAAATTTCAGATAACATCTTTTTTTTAGAAGACGAAATAACTGTCGACTTATCTTCTCATTTTGATGGCAATAAAAAATACAAAAATTCAAAAGTTAGAGGATTATTTCCAATATTAAATTCTTATAAATTTACGATTGATGAAACAACTCCTGTAGAAGAAGAAATTGCATTAGACCCAGAACTTTTAGGTCGTGTTTTTGAAAATTTGCTTGCGGCTCATAACCCTGAAACAAAAACAACAGCAAGAAAATCAACAGGATCATATTACACTCCTAGAGAAATAGTTGATTATATGTGTGAGCAGTCTTTAATTAACTATTTAAAAACAAAAGTTGAAAATCTAAATATTGAAAATTTGGATGATAAATTAATCGAATTATTATCTTATTCAGAAGTTCATTCTTTTACCGAACTCGAAGTTGAGGAGCTAATAAAAGCAATAAATGAAGTTAAAATTCTTGATCCTGCTTGTGGTTCAGGAGCTTTTCCTATGGGATTATTACACAAATTAGTTCACATATTATCAAAATTAGATCCTCACAACTTAAAATGGAAAGAATCTCAAATTGAAAAAGCATGTTTAATAGACGATTTAGAAGCAAGAGATGAAGCCATAAATATTATTCAAAGACAATTTGAAGATAATGAAATGGATTATTCGAGAAAATTATACTTAATTCAAAATTGTATATTTGGTGTTGATATTCAGCCAATGGCAACACAAATTTCAAGATTAAGATTTTTCATTTCTCTTATTGTTGATGAAAAACCAAACAAAAGTAAACCTAATATGGGTATTTTGGCACTTCCAAATTTAGAAACAAAATTCGTTGCTGCAAATACATTGATAGATATACCTCAAAACAATTTATTTTCAACATTTCCAACTCTTGTGGAGTTAAGAGAAGAATTGGAAAAAGTGAGAGCCATGCACTTTCGTGCCAATAGTAGTCAAAGAAAAAGTTATATCCAAAACAGAGATAATGAAATAAGATTAAGAATAAAACAAGAAGCAATAACATTAGGTGCTACTTTTGAAAGTGCCGCAAAAATTGCCGAATGGAGTCCTTACGATAAGGATCATTCTTCAGACTGGTTTAATCCAAAGTGGATGTTTAATGTTGATAAATTTGATATTGTAATTGGTAATCCTCCTTACATTAAGGAATCAACAGATAAATCTGTATTTAGTGGGTTAAAGAATTCTAAATACTACCAAGGGAAAATGGATTTATGGTACTTTTTTGGTTGCATTGGTATAGATTTATTAAAAGAGGGTGGAATTGAAACATATATTGCAACCAATAATTGGGTTACTAATGACGGAGCTTCTATTTTAAGAAATAAAATATTAAAAGATTCCACTATTATTAATTTTATTGATTTTGGGGATTATAAGATTTTTGAGACAGCAAGTATTCAAACCATGGTATATGTTATAAAGAAAACTACAAATAATTCAAAGTACAAAATAAAGTATTCAAAATTATTAGGAGATAAAGAAGAAGATTTAAAAAATTTATTAAATAATAACTCAATTATTGAAACTGATAAATATATAAGAAAAATTGCATATATAAATCCAATTGAACTTGAAAACAGATATATAACTTTTGAAACAAAAGAACAAAATGATTTCTTTAATAAATTAAAATCTAATAAACAATATCTGTTTAAAAATGAAGTATATAGTGGCATAGATGTATTACAGGATTTTTTGAATGAGAAAAATGCTATAAAACTAGGTCAAAATTTCCATGTTGGTGATGGTATTTTTGTAATTAATAAATTTGAATTAGATTCTTTGAATTTATCACAAGGTGAATATGATTTTATAAAACCGTATTATACAACCAAAGAAATATGTCGTTATAATGTATCACCACATAATAATTATTGGATAATATATACTGATTCATCTTTTAAGAATACTAGAAAAATTAATGACTATCCTAATTTAAAAAGGCACTTGGATAAATTTGCAAGTATTATGACATCAGTAAATAAACCATATGGATTGCATAGATCTATTTTTGAAAATGAAAAAATATTAGTAGTAAGAAAGTGTAATAAACCTTGTTTTTCATACGTTGGATTTGATTCTTTTGTTTCAAGGGCTTACATAATAATAAAAACCAATAGATTTAATAATAAGTATCTGACAGGCTTATTAAATTCAAAATTAGTGGCTTATTGGCTAAAGAATAAAGGTAAAATACAGGGAGATAATTATCAAGTAGATAAAGAACCAATTTTGGGGATTCCTATATATGTTCCAAATAGTAATGAAGACATTAATATTGCTAAAATTGTTGATTCTATCACGAATATTATAAATTCAGATGATTATGCCGATAACATACAAAAACAGGAAACTGTTAAAGAGTATGAAAATCAAATAGACATAATGGTTTATAAACTTTACGGTTTAACATATTCCGAAGTTAAAACCGTAAATCCCAATTTCTCAATGTCCGAACAGGAATATAACAACTATCAAATATAAGGATTTTGTAAATGATTGATTTTTATTTTAATTTCAAAAATGATATAAATTGGTATTCGATATTAATTTCCACTGCTATTTCGTGTTTTTGTATGTTCTTAATTGATAATCGGAGTAGAAAAAGGTGGTTGTATGATGGTGTTACAAAAAAATATATTTCTAATTTAGTGGAATCCCGGCAAACAATAATTGATACAAATAATGTTATAAGGTATTTTATACAAAACTTAACCAACAAAAGTAGTATTTATTACAATAAAGATTTTTATAAGAAACTGAATAAATTATATAATTTATTAGACGAAATTAATACTTTAACAAATTATAAAAAAAATAAAAAATTAAAGCAAAAAAATGATAAAATTATAAATTGTAAACATAATTTATTGAGTATAGAACTGTTTTTTAGAGAATTTGATTTTTTATGTTGGTCTAATTTTAAAAAATATAAAGATAATCGGGATAATTCATTATTAAACCTTTTAGAAATAGACCAAAATATTGCTAATATTGCATTATCTGATGAATTTATTAAAGTTTTTCAAAATCTATACGGTAAACACATAATTACAAAAGAATATGAGGATAAAGCAACTATAATAAATATCAAAAATTTGGAAGATATGAAAAATTTTATACTCAATTATATAGAAGAAAGTGAAGAATTATGTGATGTTATTGATTCTATTTTAAAAACTAAAAACATAGAATCTTACTTATAAAAGTCTTTTAAATTAATATTTTTACTCAACACTTTTCAAACAAGTTTTTAAATTATCAACAAAATTGTCCGATTTTATATAAAGGTTTTCCGAATCTAAACTTGGATAAATAATTCCGTTATGTTCAAATTCATTTATGGAAAATAGATTTCGGTTTTCACCTAAATTTATAGTATGTTTAGCCGTAATCATTGACCTGTGTTTAATATGATTGTTTAAATTATGAAAATATTTGTAATCATTTGAACTCAAAAATGAATTTACGGAATTGAAAGTTTGTGTGTATTGTTGAAAATCTGACAATTTAGGTAAATCGTAAAAATATAAACGATTTGGATTTGTTGATAAACCAAAAACTTGATAAAAAATAAGTGCCGAAATATCAGTCAAAGAAAACAAAGTATTTATATATGCTTCAAAATATGTTCTTGCAGTTGCGTTATCTTTTGGTTCAATGATTTTGCTTAAATTAAATACACTTTGGTTCAATAATTCAACATTTTCACATACTTTAATATAAATATTTTGTTCCAAAGTAATAATATGTTCTTTTAAAATATCAAGACTTTCTGTCTTTCCATAAAAAACACTACATAATTTTGCAACTTTTTCATTGTCACAATTATATTTAAAATGTAAATCTGATATGCTCTCAAACATAGTTCAATTCTATCAATAAATAACAGTTATTACAATTTATCTTTCACAAATTCCCAATGATAACCATAGGAAGTTTTTTGTTTGCCTCGACAACATTAAAATTTACTACAATTAAAAAATAAAGAAAACATTTACAAATTCTCGACATATCCGATATTATGTTATAATTCTTAAATGAATAATATTGGCAATCATTTATTTGATAACATGTTTGATACAAAGCCTACAACAAGGCAAATTGTCGAAAAACTTGCTTTGTTTAATCCTAGTTTATGGATGATGATAGACAATTTTGTCATTTCTTTGACCAAATAGCCTTAAAAAATGGTTACAATGAATTTGAACTGCCTCCGTATTGGTCAATCGGCAGGGCAATTTACAATTATAAAAAAGATAACAACATAAAAGCTAAAGAGTCTGCTCCTAAAAAATCATCCTTAGTTAATGTTGTAGAAGTTAACAATCCTCTTGTTAGTGTGTATCAATTTAATATTAATCGTCCAAGTATAAAACAGATAATTGAAAAAATAGCGGAATATGATGATTATGTCCTATCTAATGATAGAAAATTAGTTGAATTATTTGATACTATTGCCCTAAATAATGGATACTCAAAAGATAGTTTGCCAAAATATTGGAATATTATAAGAGCTGCTTTTGATTATAAAAAGGATAACAAAGAGGAGTAATAAGTGTTAGATATAAATAAACTACATACTCATTATAAACAATCAAAACAAAATAAAAAGCCAAAAATAGAAAAATATACCTATGACGACTTTGATTTTTATATGTGGGAATATGAAGAAAAAACTAAAATAAAACATAATGTATTGAATAAATATTTGGATGCTTGGATTACAATTTTAGGTTCAAAAAATTCACGGATTAATTATTATGATGGATTTAGTGGATGTGGGGCATACTATGACCATCATAATAATAAATTTAGCTGTGGTTCTCCGATAATTGCTCAGCAAACGGCAATATCAAGAAGAATTTATAGTAAATGCCATTTTTACTTGAATGAAGATAGTGAAAGCAATATAAATAATTTAAAGAAGGTGTTAGAATACAATAAATTAGATTTATCGAAAATAACTTTTACTCAAGAAAAATATAATGATAATATTAATAAATTCTTAGATTATTTAGAAAAAAATCCTGCACCAACATTCTTTATGATTGATCCATATGGAATAGATGTTGATTTTAATACTATTAAAAGAATTATGTCTATTCCCAGAACAGAAATTTTCTTGAATTTTATGTATAATTATTTAAATAGGTTTATTACAAATTTACCTAGTGAAGCAGGAATTAATCAATTATATGGGAATACCGATTGGCAGAAATTTAGATCTTATAAAGAAGATTTGAAAGAGCAGGGTTTAGTAGAACTTTATAGAAATAACTTAAAAACATTTTCAAAATATACTTATCAGTATAGAATGTCTTTCCCAAATCAAAACAAGACATATTATTATTTATTTCATATAACACAAAATATTAAGGGATGCTCTATTATGAAAGATGCTTTTGCGTGGCTTCCTGTTGAAACATTAGTAAAAGAAAATCAGAAAGAATATTATTCAGTTCTTGGTGTAAGCGACAGTGCCGCTAATAGCACTAAATTTATAGAATTTATGCTTACATTGATTTTAAACACAATTGAAGAAATTATTAATTCCGAAGAAAAGGTTACCACAAAGGTTACCATAAATCAGCAAAAAATTATTGATGCACTTAAGAAAAATCCGTTTATAACGCAAGAAGAACTTGCTGATATTATAGGAATTACAAAGAAAAGTATTATCGCTAACATGAAAAAACTTCAGGACAGTGGGTTTATAAAAAGAATCGGTGCAAATAAAAACGGTCATTGGCAAATAAATGACCAATAAGAATTTGTTTATGGATATTAAGAAAAATAATATTAGCTTTTCAACTTTACTCCGACCCCTGTTCAAAAAGTGTTCAATCAGTCGATTAAGGTGGAGTAAATGTGATTTATATATAAAACCTCATTTGAACACTTTTAAAGCCAATAAAAAGTCATTTTTGAGAATTAATCATCGTAAGTTATGCCTAAAATCTTTTCTTCTATTTCTCTGATAACATCTGGTGATAATCCGACCGACTTTGAAGTTTCTATTTCGCATTTTTTAGTTACAGCCTTATCCTCATAAGTTTTTACGCTTTTAAGCATATTTATAATTTTTGTTACTGTATAAAGTCTTGACGGTTCTACTTTTTTACCATTTGAGATATCGCTCATTATTGAATCTAATAGTCTTTTGCCAAAGCTATACAAATCTTCATGAAATGTAGTATTTGATTTTAGATACTCTGAACGTTTTTCATTCCAATTACCCTCAGTTTTCCAACGTTGAAGGGTTCGTTCGCTTACATTTAATTGACGAGCTATACTTTCTAATGTCATAAATTTTTCAATATAAAGATTTGCAGCAGTTTCTGACAGCATTTGTTTTTTCATCGTTACTCCTTATTTCTTTAAAATTTTATCTAGCGGATTATAGTAATTTTTTTCTAAATTTTCTATCAAATTACGATATACCTTAACAAAATTGGTTATTCCATAGTATCCAAGCGATTTTTGAATAAAAGTTAGTGGAATATTTTGTTGAATGCACATATTAACAAAATTATGCTGCATATCACTTGGATTTAGTTTTGAAACTCCGATTTCTTTTGCCAATAGAGCCAAAACATCTTCTTCTATATATTGTTGAGCTGGTTTATTACTCTCAAATTTAAAAATAAAATCATTAGGTTCAGGATCTAATATATGATATTTGTACTCAAGATTCTCGCAAATATTCCAATCAATCGTCAATCGTCGCATTGTAGAATTACATTTAGTCATAACAAGTTTATCGCCATAAAGAAAATATTTTAGAAAAATTATTTGATTTCTAAAATCAATCCTATCCCAAGTTAATCCTAGCAGTTCAGAGATACTCGCACCAGAAGATAGTGAAATATACAAAATTGGATAAACATCAGGATATTTTTTATAACAACTGTTCAATAATCTTGAAATTTGTTCTTTGGTTAATAAATTCATATCCATTGCATAAGCATTTTCTTTAGGACTTTTACTTCTTGATGTAAGATAATTTGTTGTAGGACAAACTGCATTAATAATGCTTTTTAATGTTTTGATATAAATATTTACCGAAACAAGTTGATATCCACTATCAAACTGTTTTTGTTTAAACTTTGCTACAACTTTATTTGTTATTTCTCTTATTTGCAAATCTCCAAAATATACTTTTAAATGATTTTTATAATCAGTTTTTTGATGCATTAATATTTCAAGTTTGTTATCGGCTTTTAACCTATTAAAATAAATATTCGCAGCATCTTTAAATAACATATCCAAAGGCTCTTGAATTTCATTTTCAAACTTAATTTTTATTTTTTGCGGTTTTATATTATTTCTGAAATATTCAATTTGTTGCTTACTAAATTCTAATTTTAAATTTCTCAAGAACGCAGCAGAAGCATAGGCATAAGGTTGTTCCATTTTTTGTTCCGCTTGCAATTGTTTTTGAGCTCTATAAATAGCCTCGTTTGCCGATAATTTTTCATTCGTTAAATAATATTTTTTAAAATAATCGTATAATTCATTAGGAATGGCACTTTCGACATTACCTGATTTATACGCAGGCAATATTCCTTTAAAACCATATCTTTTATAATTTGTTCGTATCCTACTTAATGTACAAAGCGAAATACTTTTATATCCTGATGTTTGGTTAAATAATTCAACCAGTTGCTTTGAGTTTTTACCGCCAGCCTGATTTACAAAATTCAGTAAATCAATATAACTTCTTATCCGTTCTTGTGTTTCTTTGCTTAAGGTAAGAAAATAATCATAACCTTTTTCTTTTTCAATTATGATTGGTTTAACTTCACCACTCCCATTATTATTCACCCATTTGGTATTAAAATAATAGGTATTACCATTCTTTACAACAATTTTTTCTTTTAATAATTCAGATAAAATAACTGTTACATCATGTTCATCAATATCAGTAACTTGAATTACATCATCAAGAGTGAATTTGTCTAATCGTCTTGCTGTTTTTATTATTAAATCTTTATTCTTCAATATTTAATCCTTTCACATGTTTTGCATCAATTTTATTTAATCCATTTGTCTTTGCTAATTTTTCCAATATAGCAAGACCTTTTATAACTTGGCGAAAACGATTTGTCTTTTCAAAAAATATTTCTTTTGCTTCATCAGTTATTTTTATCTCACATAATTCTTCAACAATAATATCCATATCTTCTTTTGAAAACGGTTTAAACTCTACTATTTCAGAAATTCTATCAAACAAATGGCGAAATTTTCCAAGTTTTGTTTTGGATTCTTGCATTCCGATCAAGACAACAGGAATTCCTGTTAAATCATGTAAATCTCTTAATGTTTCTATTTCTTTGGAATGACTTACAAGATAATCTACTTCATCAACAATAACAACTTGAGGATTTAGCCTTAAATGTGCAATACATTGTTTCATTAAATCTGTAGATTTTTTAGACGGAGCTTCGCCAAGTTCCTCTACAATTTTTTCTAATATTCCATGACTTGTCATATTATTTTGAGCTCTAACATAAATAGCATCATTTCTATTTGCCCAACGAATCGCAACTCTACTTTTTCCTAAACCAGGATCACCATATACTAATCCCATTTTTGGAACTTCACTGGATTTATCTATCAAATTATTCATTAAATCAATAAATTTTTTGACGTTATGTGTTTTTACAAATAATTTACGCATTGAATATCTCCTTTTCTTCACCATATATTTCTTCATATTCATCCGTTAATTTATATTCTGAAATCCACTCTTGCTCATTTTTTGTAAGGTTTTCTTTTTTGATTAAGTACTCATATTTTTCAAATCTTGTCCTAAAACATCCGTTAAAACATTCTGCCTGAACTTCGGATTTTACTTCAATACTGAATTGTTTTATTTCATCTTCCTCTTGTTTTTCTAGCAAATCCATTGTTAATAGCGGAGTATAAACTTGATTTCTTTTTAGATGATTTATGTATTCTTGTTCTGTTCTTTTTTCTAATTGTTTCTTTAATTTTGTCTTTTGTTTTAAATCTTCTATATCTTTTGCCTCACCCAGATAATTTGCTAATGGATGAATAGGCTCAACCCTTTTTGCCGTACATATAAATTCGCCATTTAATTTGTAGACTTTTATTGAACTTAAATCAAAAAGGCTGTATTTAATTATTACTTTCTTTTTATAACCAAATAATGCTTCGTCATAATAATTATTTTTGAGGAATAAGATGCCGTTTCTATAAATATTCTTAATTTCACGAGCCATCATAAGGTCATCTAATGTATCAATGTTGACACCTTCACCTTTACCACTTGCAAGAACTTCACCAATTGTTTTATCCTCAACATGTGGACAAGGTTGTTCATAATGATATTTTTGCATCCAAATTTCAAGAACTTGTGTAACCTGTTCTATTGTTGGCACATTAAATTTGAATATAGATTTATGAAGTTTTTCATTTCTTTTTAATTGAGCAGGCTTTTTAACAATACTAGTACCAGTATAAGATGGAAGCATTACCTCAAAACTATCTTGTAATTCTATAAATAACCTTTCAATAGGTTTTGCCTTAGCATTGTAAGGCTTTGCATAAATTGGCTGAATACCTAGATTAGTAAATAAACCTGAAATTCCATTTTCAATAAAATATTTTGATTTAAAAGCCTTACCGTTATCTTGATATACAAATTTTGGAACTTTACCTAAATTTATTATTGAATTTCTCAAAGCACTTGCAATACATTGTGTATTTTCTTCAAGCATAATTTCAAATCCGACAAAACCACCTGATTTCCAATCTTGATAAGCAACCAATGTTGGTCTTACTGGATTTCCTGTATAAGGATTTTTAACAAAAAATGATAATCTGTGTCCATCACCTACAATTACATCTCCGACTTCAAGTTTAGAAACATCTCTTGTAATGTATGGTAAAACCTTATCATGCAAAGCTTTATTACCTTCCCTTGCTTCAACCCAAATGTTGTAATGTTCGTTTTTGTAATTATTGGCAAATCTTCTATATGTTAAATCACAGCACAAACTTTTAAAACCACGTTGCGTTAATGTTATTTTCGTATATTTGATTGCTTTTCCAATGTTTAACTGATTTGGGTGTAGTAAATTTTTCAAAAGTTCAGTTTTCTCAACTTCTGATAGAATAGACTTTCTAGTTTTTTCGCCAAATGTATAATTATTTATCAAACAATGCCAATCGTCATTGTTTATGCGAAGTTTTTTATGCCATTCATAAATTGTTCCTATAGCAACTTTGCCGATAGTATCAAATAGATCGTTGCAAATACAGCCATTATTATATGCATCAAGAAAATCTTTTCCTGCTACCGTTTTATTTTTCTTGTTCAATCTAAATTCATCCCACTTTTTGATTAAATCATATTTTGCAAGAGCCAATTTCTTTTGACCCTCTGGGACAACATAATTTATTGGTTGTAGTTGGACAGATTTTTCTTTGATTGAGGTTACTTTTTTTCTAACATTTTCTTCTAAAGATGTTACTAAAATCTCATAAGATTTTGAACATTTTCTGATAACATATTTATTTTTGCTTATTGCCTTACGAACTGCTCTTTCGGATATACCTTTAATTTGAGCAAGTTCTTTTGTCGTAATCCAGTAATCATTTGAGTTTTGCATAAATATCTCCTCTCACACATTAACTCTGCTTGCGAGATTTGTGTAGTTAATGTATCCATATCGAAACATATCAACAACTGCCGCTTCAAGCCTATAAAATCATTGTTTTTCTGATATTGAAAAAGCAAAATGTTTATTGTATTTTAAGCAACTTTTACAAACGGAACTAAACGGAACCTGATTTAGTTCCATTTGTACTATAATGAGAAAAAAGGGGTAATATGATTAAATACCAAGAACCTGAAGAACCCGTATGGGCAAAATACATAACAGAAGATAATTTACCAACCGAAGATTTGCAATATCTATGTTCAATCATTGGATTAGAAGCAACAAAGAAATTAATGCTTAAAGCCACAGGAGAAAAGTTCTCAATCCATGCTCATTGCAATCAACCATACAAAAGACAATATATTATAGATAACTTTGATGGCACAAAACAAAGCATAAATAATCTGACACTTGAATGTAAAACGACTACAAGATTTGTGTATAAAGTACTTGAAGAACGAACTAAAGGCAAGAGGGATAAATAAATGTATGCAAATTATTTGGCAGAGTTGAGAATTGATTTAGAATTAACTGACGAGTATGAAGAGTTATATAAACCTTTTGGAAGAAATGACATTATATTAATTTTGTCTACTCTTCACTCTTCTCTTTTAAAATTATTTAAGTCTATGAACGGAAGATTACCAACAAAAGATTATTGTGCACATTTCTGGGCTGCTCCAAGCAGAGAATTAATAGATACAATTGATAAGATAGAAACACTCCAACGAAGATTAAGCAAGTCTGAATATGCTTTTAAAATTGAGGAATACAATCAAGGTATTATTAATAAGTGCAATGAATTTTTAAGTTCAAGTGGTGGTAGCACAATCCCTGAAAATATGGATAAAATAGAGTTATTTTATGTAAATCCAATTTTTATAAAATGCAATACAATAAATGTAAAACATTCAAGTGAAAATATTATACACGATTTAATACCACTTGGTGAAGGTTCATATGCACTTACTTATAAATATCACGATGATTTTTATAATAAGGATTTTGTTGTAAAAAAAGCAAGAAAAGGATTATCCGAAAAAGAATTAAAACGATTTAGGCAAGAATTTGAAATAATGAAAAGTTTAAATTCTCCTTATATTGTGGAAGTTTATTCTTACAACAGTGAAGAAAACTCATATGTTATGGAGCATATGGATTATACTTTGGATAAATTCTTAAAACTAAACAATGATAAAATATCTTCTGGAACCAGAAAATCATTGATATTGCAATTACTAAAAGCTTGTAAATATCTACATGAAAAGGGATATTTACACAGAGATTTATCTCCAAGCAATGTCTTAATTAAAGCTTATGATGATGTATTAGTTATTAAAATTTCTGATTTCGGTTTAGCCAAAGATCCTAATAATGAACTAACTACAGTGAATACTGAATTTAAAGGCTATTTTAATGATCCAAATTTAAAACTTGAAGGTTTTAATAATTATGATATGTCACATGAAATATATGCACTTACAATGTTGATATATTTCATAACCACAGGAAAAACTAATACAACAAAAATTCCTGGCAAGAATTTGAATAATTTTGTAAGAAAAGGTCTTGGTGAACGAGTAAACAGATATAAATCAATAGATGAGCTATGCGAAGCATATAGAAATTTATAGGTTCCGTTTGGTTCCTTAAAAAGTTCCGTTAAGGTTCCTTTTTGTAACAGAAAAATATTTTTTCTGGAACTAATGTTACTTTTTGTATACCAAAAGTCCGATGACAATCAATTTTTATTCGCTTACAAAAATAAGGCTTTTGAGCACGTTGCAATATAAAATTAGACTTTTTTAGGACTCAATAGTGACGCAAATCGGACATATCGGACTTTTCTGCAACCCTAAATATTTTTAATTTTATTTATGTTTAGGGGCTTTGAGGCAAGTTCCCCTTTTCTGTCTTGTCCTGTTTCTTTGTACATATTGTCCGAAATAATCACACCATCCGTTAGTCCGCAAAATGAGTATTTTGGAGTAGTTTGAATTACGAATGGTAGTATTATTTCCTACCCCTCAATCGCCCTATTTAAGCCAAAAACCCTAAATAATCGCACCATCTGTAATAATCAAACCACTCAATAAATTACAATAACTTTTATAGAGACTATTTTATTAAAATACAAAATAACAAATTTTTCGAATCGGCTAAAACACAGTAAAGACAACAAAAAAGAGACCTTTAAAGGTCTCTTTTTTAAATGGTGGAGGATAGGAGATTCGAACTCCTGACCCCCTGCGTGCAAAGCAGGTGCTCTACCAGCTGAGCTAATCCCCCGCATCGGGTTTGTAATATTATTATACATACTAAAAATTATTTGTAAATACCTATTTTAAAATTTCGCTTAATAATTCGTCAAAAAAGTATGCTAATCTATTTTTATCTTCTCTATACCAATAACCGACAAGAGCCTCAAATGCAGTGGCTTGCCTATATTCATTTTGATTATTACGTCTTGCAACCGGCACATCCATATTTCTTGCTCTACGTTTTAAGTCTTGTTCTTCTTCTGTTAATTCTTTATCTATAATTTCGAGCACGCTTGCTTGAAACGATGACTTTACCTTATCTGTCGTACATTTATGTAAATCTTTTGGCTTTACACATTTTTCAATTAAATGTTCTCTTACAAATAATTCCCAAACCGCATCACCTAAGTGTGCATAATTTCTTAAATTTATTTCTTGCATTTATTTTCCTCTTTATATAATCTTATCTTATCACAATTTTATCTTTATATTGTATAATATATCTATAAAATATAAGCACTGAAAGGAAAAGTTATGAAAAAGTTATCTTCTATATTTGCGCTTGCTATTGTTGCAAGTATGTTGTTAAATGTGTCAACCTACGCCGTATATGATAATGGCCCACGAAATACACAATATAATCGAACTAACGCACAAAGTTATATTGGTAGATATACAACTTCTCCGAATCCGGACTATTATTATTTTAACGAGGGCGGAGATTGCACGAGTTTTGCATCACAGGTTCTTTATGCTGGCGGCATGAGTATGACCGCAGCAGTAGACAACCCGACCGATTCTTCATGGTATTACTATAATGCCACATGGGGGCGAGGTCGGACATCCACGTGGACTTACGCTCCCAATTTTCGAACCTACTGGGCAGATGTAAACGGTGAAGGGGGAAAGCGAGCGTATCAATTCAAAGTTTACTTGGCTTCGGATTTTAATGATGATGACATTTGGTTTGATATTTGGGAGTACCTTGAGCCAGGAGATATCATCCAATATGTCCGAACGAGCGACTGGGCAACATATCATTCGCAGGCCGTTCACCGTACATCATATGAAAATAGAGAGTATAAGGTTAGTGTTGGACAGCATACGGTAGACGATTGGAAAAATCTAAGAGATTATGTGCTCGGTCTATCGGGCAAAACTAGAGTTTGTCTAATTAAAATATCTGCTAATACATTTAGTACCCAAAGTGCTAAAAATCTGACAGAAATTGCAGCCATGTCCATTAACGAACTTGCAGCAGAAGAGGATAGGCTTAATCGGACCATTCCTTTAACAACCGCTGCTGAGTATGAAAAGTGGGCAACTATAGCACTGCTAAAGCAGGAAATGGCAAAGCAAGGGAAAAATAGTCAAACATATAAGACTGCAATTACCATGGAAGCACTGCGGCAATTTGTTAGTAACAGAATGGAGAACAATACTCTTTTCCTCTCGTGTGTGGGAAACTTAGAGAATGACCAACTTAAGACAATTCTGAGCAGTGATTGTGAAAAAGCGAAAACGGAAAACGAAGTACTTTCCGCATTCTTGAAAGAAATGCAAGAATGCGATAATGTTCAGTTGCTCTGGAATGAATATTGGAACAATATTATCCAGCAAACACCGCCGTCCTACTATGAATAAAGTATAATCTTTTATGGATGAAAGAAATACCTTTTTACATCAAAAACTTTGGGCTGAAGGAGTGTAAGATGAAAGTTGGCATCAGTAAGAAGGCTGCAATATGTGCAATTATCTTGCTTTTTGTATCTATTTGCAGCCTTAATGCTTCCGCAAGTGATCTTCCGGTATATAGTGGATGGGCCAAAGAAGAAGTATCTGCTGCAGAAGATATGAGGTTACTTCCGTTTGCAATGTATGATGAT